>JAEEGL010470660.1_pt1 | contig 16107 bp, 15 predicted proteins | sample 9134231 | NCBI WGS metagenome assembly JAEEGL01 (sample SAMN16246548, study PRJNA631951) | gut metagenome | biome: gut microbiome; feature: rumen; material: fiber-attached | host: Bos | place: Iran: Karaj | collected 2018-10
TCGTATAAAATCGCGTCAGTTGCTGTTTGACTATCAGTAATGACTCCATTATTGTTTCCTTCCTTTGCGGTTAATATTAAGCATCTGCAAAAGAGTTCTGAGCAGCTGGTTGTATTGCTTAACATGGCGTTTTGCCTTGTGGTATCTGTAACTGTAGACAAAATACGAAATTACAAGATAAATGGCCAGAACAAGACAATACTTCGAAAGTATATCCTTCAGGAACTCGACCATGTCCATTTTATAGAAATCTTCAAGAAATGTTTCGATGTTATATAAAACATACATAGCCACCGCCAGGGCAAACCCGACGGTGGCATATATAGCGGATTTTAAAAGTTGGAAGCTGATGTAGTCTCCTCTGAAGTACTCGGATATGGCAATATCCTTCTTTCCTTCATGCTCCTCGTATGCTGCCATACGGGTCATCAGCCTTATTCTTTCCTCATTCAGCATAATGTTACTGGTTCAAAAATCTCATCCTGTTTTCGCGTGACTGCGGCTTTTCTATCTTCGGAGCCTCTGCTTCCGGCCTCTTTCCGGCTTCGCTGAGACTGTTGATCATCGAAGCCTTGCACTTCTCGCAGAAACGTCCCGTCGATATCGGAGCGCCGCATGTTTCACATGTAATGCCTATATCGATACCCGAGGAAAACTCCAGTCTCTCTTCCCTGATCCACTGACGGACCTGATTCTCTTCAACATCACAGTTTTCCACAACTGCCTGAATATTGGCACCGCGGTTGTCAAAAAGGTACTTCTTGACTTCCTGGAACTTCTTCTCAAGCGCTTCGCGGCACTGAGGACAGACGGGCTGTCCCCCTATATAATTGAACAATCTCTTGCACACTCTACAGTTCTTGACATCCATTGCTTTTTCCTCCGAAATACTTCATTTCGGTCTTAATATCCTCTTCCGATGCACACTGTCGCAAAGTACACTTTCCTGACGCCCGCGGCTTTCAAAGCGCCTGCGAGTGCATCGATCGTGGCTCCCGTCGTATATATGTCATCGACTATTAAGACGCTCTCATATTTTACTACATTTGGGGTAACATTAAAAGCCTTTTTGAGATTATTTTGCCTCGATGCGGCACCGAGTTCTTTCTGGACCTTTGTGTCCGTAACACGGCTTGTAAGATCGTCCCTAACGGGGATCGAAAGATGTTCTGACAATTCTTTTGCGATAAGATATGCCTGGTTATATCCTCTTTTTTTCAGCCTGCTCTTATGGACCGGAACAGGGATGATGACCTGCGGCTTCCAGGCCCTTATCTTCGTGGTAAGCTTTGAAGCCATAGCCGCCGCATACCAGTCTGCAAACTCCCTCTTTCCGTTATATTTAAACCTGTACATGCTCTCGCTCATGTACTCGTCATATTCAAAGGCTGCGCATCCCTCATCATACAGATGTGAACCGATACGACAGTCCGTACAGAACCTTTCCCCTTCGTCAACGCTCTTGCCGCATTTTTCGCACAGCGGCCCGTCTACCGGCGAAAGTTTTCTTTCGCATCCCGGACATATCCTGCCTGAGGATGCGATCTTATTGCATACGGGACATATCGGTGGAAAGACGAGGTCGAGCATGGCGTTCTTTATCCGCTTTATTGTTTTCATTCAGCTTATGCCTTCTATCTCCTTTACTTCTGTTATCGCTTCATCAAGACTTGTGTACCTTTTCAGCTCGTCGGCGTTTTCCACCATTTTCGCGACCGTGTCGCGGCTGCCGACGATGCAAACGCAGTCTCTCGCCCTTGTTATCGCCGTATACAGAAGGTTTCTGTTAAACAGCTGCCTTGGCCCCGTCAGGAGCGGTATGATGACCGCGGGATACTCGCTTCCCTGGGATTTGTGGATCGTCACGGCATACGCAAGTTCCAGTTCATCGAGACCGGCAAACGGATACCTTACCCTGTGATCTTCCTCGTAAACAACTTCCATGACTTCCGAGTATGTATCGATCCTGTCAACCGTGCCCATATCCCCGTTGAACACCCCGAGTCCGCTGTCGGCGACTATCCCGTACCTCGATGTAACTTCCCATTCAAGCCGGTAGTTGTTCTTTACCTGCATGACCTTGTCGCCTTCGCGAAAGAGCGTGCCGCCGTATTCCTTTTCCTTTTTTGAAGGCGAAGGAGGATTCAGGTATTTCTGAAGTATGGGGTTCAGATTTTCTACGCCGAGCGGTCCCTTTCTCATCGGAGTGAGCACCTGGATATCAAAAGGCTTTGCATTAACATACGGCGGGAGCTTGTCCTTTGCCAGAAGGACTATCGTCTGAAGGATCCTGTCCGTGTCGCTTCGCTCGAGAAGGAACAGGTCTTTGCTTTCATTGTCGAGTTTCGGCATCCGGCCGGCATTTATCGTATGAGCTCCGACTATTATGTCGCTTTGCTGCGACTGCCGGAAAATCCTGTCCAGGCGAACCACTTTAAAAAATCCGGAATCGATAATGTCCCGAAGGACGCTTCCCGGGCCGACACTCGGCAGCTGGTTCGTGTCCCCAACCATGATAAGCCTCGTTCCGGAAGCGACAGCCGACAGCAGGGCTTTAAAAAGCGGCAGGTCGACCATCGACATCTCGTCGACTATTATCGAATCGACTTCGAGAGGGTTTTCCTCATTGTATTCGTATGAAAATCCTCTCCCGACGGTATCCGGACTTACCTTAAGGAGTCTTTGTATCGTAAAGCTCTCGCAGCCCGTCGCTTCGCTCATCCTCTTGGCTGCCCTTCCCGTCGGAGCGCAGAGCACAAACTCTTCACCGCAGTTTGTTAGATATTTGATCAGGGTGTTTATTATCGTTGTTTTTCCCGTTCCCGGACCGCCGGTGATAACACTGACGCCATGGGTTATGGCTGCAACCACCGCTTCGAGCTGCCGCTCTTCAAGCGGAGTGTCTTCGTCCTCGAGATTCCTTATCTTCTTCTCTATGTGCGACTCGCCGACAGCCGTCATGACATCAAGATCCGACAGCATCCTCGCGCAGCTTATCTCCATGTAATACAGTGACGGAAGATATGCCCTCACCCCGTCGTCCTTTCTCTTGAGGATGATCTTCCTGTCCATCGCAAGAGCGTCCGTCTGCTCGATGATATCCTCCCCCGAAACTTCAAGAAGATCAAGCGTTCTGCCGGTAAGATCATCCTTCGGAAGGAATATATGACCTTCGGCCACGGCAGACGATAGTACATACAGGATCCCGCTCCGTATGCGGTATTCGGATCCCCTGTCTATGCCTGCCGCAAGGGCGATCTCATCCGCGGTGCGAAAACCCACGCCCTCGATGTCCTCAGCCAGTCTGTAGGGATTTTCCTCCATAACCTTATAGATCTCATTGCCGTATGTTTTGTATATCTTCGCGGCAAGATTGTTTGATATCCCGAACCTCTGCAGAAACACCATGATCCTGCGCTGCTCTCTCGTTTCGGTGACAGCCGCTCCGATCTCCTGGGCCAGACGTGCCGATATGCTGCTGACCTTCGAGAGCATTTCGGGCTCCTCTTCCATGACCCTGAAAGTGTCGGTCCCGAATGCCGCAACTATCTTCTTTGCCCTGGCCGGTCCTATGCCCTTAACGGCGCCCGACGACAGATACCGGAGTATTGATGCCTCGTCGTCGGCAAGGCTCATCTCATACTTCGTAAAAGCAAACTGCCTCCCGTACACGGCATGAGTCGTCCAGTCACCGGACAGGGTGACGCTCATTCCTTCACCCGCGCCATGCAAATCACCGACACAGGTTATTTCCTCTGTGTCGGTGGTAAGTTCGAATACCGTATATCCGTTTTCCTTATTGGAATAAATGATGTGTTCGATATAACCGGAAATGTTTTCCATCAGATCCTACTGTGAATAGTTCCTTTTCATCTGCTCATAGAGCTGCTGTGCAAGTGTGTTGCTGCCGCCACCGCTCTGATCAACGATGTCCTTGCTGTATTCGGCAATGAGGTTTTCCTTGTAGTAGTCGACAAGCGTATTGTTCGGATCGGACTCGTCTTTGGGCACCATTGCCTTCTGCATGTTCTTGAAAACCTGCTCGTAGAAATATGCCTCGAACTGTTTGCAGGCTTCGAGCAGTTCATCATCGCTCTTTTCCCTGTTCGTGTTCTGAAGCGTTCTCTCGAGATTGCTGGCCTTTGTGGCCGTCGATGTCAGATAATCACTGTATAAACTGCCTATATCCATATCAATTACCTCTTAAGATCGTTAGCAACCTGGAGCATCGAATCCGAAGTCGTGATGACCTTTGAGTTAAGCTCGTACGCACGCTGTGCGATGATCAGATTGACCATCTCGTCGGCGACCTGAACGTTTGAAGACTCGAGGTATCCCTGTCTGATCTCGGACTTGGTGAGGTTCGCATTCGTTGCCTCGTTAAGAGCCGCGCCCGATGCCTCTGTCGGAAGATACATGGTGCCGCCTGTCTTGAACAGCCCGCTCGCGTTCTGGAACTGGAACATACCTATCTGCATTCCCGGAATGGGCTGCTGGTTGTTGTTCGCATCCGGATATGTGAGCTGTCCGTTTGCATCAACCTGGACTTTACTGGAGATATAATCCGCAGGTATCGTTATAGGCTGGTTGTTCGTGTTGAGAACGGGATAGCCGTCCGATGATGTCAGCCACATCTGGTTGTTGGGACCGATCGCGAAGTGAAAATCACCGTTACGCGTGTACATCGTCTTGCCGTTGTTGTTGAGTGCGAAGAAACCTTCACCGCTTATGGCAAAACTCGTCGAACTCTCGGATGCCTGGAATGCACCCTGAGTGAACTCGGATGTTATCGCAGCATTACGCACACCGAGACCTACCTGTGCTCCCACAGGTTTCTGGATGCCGTTGGCTGTCGTTGTCCTTGTCTGGATCTCCTGGTAAAGAAGTGATTTGAACTCGTTCTGTTCCGTCTTGTATCCGACGGTATTAACGTTTGCCAGGTTGTTGGCGATAGTATCTACGTTAGTCTGCTGGGCGATCATTCCCGATGCGCCGCTCCAAAGTGCTCTTACCATGGCTGCCTCCTTATTAACTGTTAAATGCTACCGGTAAACGCTCAGACCTTCCCGAGCTGGTTGACTGCTACATCAAGTGTTTCATTGTGTGCCTGGATCATCTTCTGGTTGGTCTCGTAAGCTCTCTGATAATTGATCAGGTTGACCATTTCCTTGACGGTCTGCACATTTGACGCTTCAAGCATTCCGTTATATATCGTCGCGGTCGATTCGATCGGCGTGGCACCTTCCACAACATCGAAGTAATTCTCTCCGTACTTCTTCAGGTAGTTGTAATCCTCAAAATCCTGAACCTGGATCTTCGCCACTGCGTTACCGTTCTGATATATTGTTCCGTCGAGTCCCATTACGGGCTTGACGATCGGATCGAGAATGATGTGCTGATTGTTCACATCCAGCACGTAGTCGCCGTTCTTGTTAACAAGTTCCCCTTTTGTGTTAACAATGAAATCTCCGGCTCTTGTGTACTTCGTGGATACCTCTCCGGCCTTGCTCGTGAACTCTATGGCGAAAAATCCTTTGCCTGAAAGAGCCATGTCATAATCATTTTCCGTTCTGACGAACGAGCCTTCCGAAAAATCCCTGTATGTTTCCCCGATCTTGACACCGAGGTTCATCGCGCCGAGCTTTCTTGCATGAAAGGGTTCCGATGTGTCCTTGATCTTATAAGCCAGAACATCATAGAACGCTTCGGATGTGGATCCTTCAGCCTTAAAGCCCGTGGTCGACGAGTTGGCCAGATTGTTGGCGAGCACATCGACTCTGCGCTGTTCGTTGATCATTCCCGTTGCTGATGTATACAGTCCCTTTACCATTAATACTCTCCCCGTGTAACGGTTAATCTACATTGTCCGTATAGCCCGCAAGGAACTCAACGTACTTACCTGTTCCTATTGCCACGGCTGTCATCGGATCTTCAGCTGTCATCGTGTTGATACCGGTCTTGTATGCTATTAAGTCTTCGAGTCCCCTAAGAAGGCTCCCTCCGCCTGTCAGGACGATACCTCTTGCGGCTATGTCCGCCGCCAGTTCCGGAGGTGTTTTCTCGAGTACCGAGTGGATCGCCTCGACCACCTGTCCGGTCGTATCTCTCAGAGCTTCTTCGGTCTCCTCCGATGAAACCTTGACGGTTCTCGGAAGACCGGTAACGAGGTTACGCCCCGTAACCTCAAGGTATTCTATCTCCGGGCGTTTAAACGCCGTACCTATCTTGATCTTGATGTCTTCGGCTGTGTTGTCTCCGATGAGAAGGTTATGCTTCTTTCTCATGTATCTGACGATCGCTTCGTCAAAATCGTCCCCTGCGACTTTGATCGAGGTCGAAACAACTGCTCCGCCGAGCGATATCACTGCAATATCCGTTGTTCCGCCGCCTATATCGACTATCATGTTGCCGCACGGCCTTCCGATGTCTATCCCGGCTCCGATCGCCGCTGCTATAGGCTCTTCTATGATCTCAACATATCTGGCGCCTGCCTGGTATGTTGCGTCCTCAACCGCTTTCTTCTCAACCTCGGTAACTCCGGACGGAACACATACGCTTATTCTCGGTTTTCTGAAGTTCTTCCTGCCGACAGCCTTCTGGATGAAGTACTTGAGCATCTTCTCGGTCGTCGTGTAATCCGATATGACACCCTGTCTCAGCGGCCTGATCGCCACTATGTTTCCGGGTGTACGGCCAAGCATCATCCTGGCTTCTTCCCCTATCGCCCTGATCGTATTCGTATCCGTATCAAGAGCGATGACCGAGGGTTCTTTGAGTACAACTCCGCGGCCTCTGACGTATACGAGCACGCTGGCCGTTCCAAGGTCAATACCTATATCTGAATAAAGCATGTCTATCCCCTTTCAACGCTTATACAAACTTATTCAGAATATAGTATAATCCAAACCCCTTTGATTTTCAATTACAAAAAAGCAGTCCAAAACAGAACGGATCCGTCCGTTTTAAACTGCTTCCATGCACTTTCGATATATATATCGGACATTATTGTAAAATCTTTAGTCCAAAAAAATGAGAACCGGGGACGGTTCTCATTTCTCATTGTTCAAATATGCGTCTGTAACCGGAATCCTTTACGGATCGTTCATTTACGGTGTTGATATACTTGGCACACTTTTGGCGCATGTCCGACATCGTCTCTTCGCTCATGTGAAACAGTTCGTCAACTGCTCTTGCAAATGCGGCTTTGTCTCTGAGAGGGCACACGTATCCGCAGCCCTTTTCGTTAAGATCGAGCCACGGTGTCGTATCGCTGATGACGGGAATACATCCAGCCGCAATACTCTCGGATATGACATGACCGTAGTTTTCTCCGAGTGTCGGAAAAAGGAATACATCATGATCGGCAAATACGGACGGTACTTTTTCTCCGTCCACTTCACCTTTGTATTCCCAGGAAATGTCCTGATGCTTTCTGCAAAGATCGTCAAACTTCTTTGAGCACTCATCAAAATAATCTCTGTCCTCACACGCACCGTATACGTCAACGCATATGAAGTGCTTATCATCTATCAGTGAAAGGATATCGGGGATCGCAATAAGATTCTTCTTACGTGAGATCCGGGAAATAAAGCAGACTCTTAACAGATTATCATCCTTAACGCGCGTATGTTCCGGCATCTCCCTTCTCGGAAGATCGGCTGCGATAACGCATCTGCTGCGTTTGCCCAGAACATCTTTCAGCTCATTCTCCTCGCGCTCGGACGTCACCGACCATGTGACATTGTCAAACATGCCGGCAATCTCCATATACCGCATGTAGAGCTTTTTCTTGAGCCCCTTTATTCTGAATGCTTCGGGAGAGAACGATCCCATGGATGCAACAAAAAGCGGGGCCGCGATCTTCCCCGCCCTCTTAATGCGCATGGTCATGCGGGCATAGTCGCTGTACGGTCCGCACACATAAACAACATCGGAATCGGCCGCCAGTCTTTCAATGGCATCCCCTGTAAACGCAGGGGTGTACCATACCTTTACTTTCCCGACAGTATTATATTCATTGACCCTGATATCCCGGTAGGGCCTGTCATCGCCATGATCCCTGTCAAGACACATGATCCGAAGATCATAGTCGTCTCCCATCCAGTCGGCCAGATTGATAAGCGACCTGACAGGGCCTCCGTCACGATATCCGGGAAGGTATCTTCCTGTTATGATCAGAATCCTGCGCATGAACTGTCCCTTTTCTTAACTTATTCTCCGGTCTATGAGTTTCATGATGTTCACAACCAGAGGTCCGAAAACGTAGCACGAGATCACCTCTCCTGCCGCGATCGAAAACGCCATAAGACCGAGTACCGCAGCTTTTGCCGTGGCATTTCCCATGCTTTCTATTCCATACCCGTAATACAATACAAACGGGATGATCAGTGCGTTAACGAGGACCGTCGGGATCGGAATGAGAAGGCTGTGCTTATAATCAAGCAGACCTCCCGTCTTCTTCCGGATGTATTTCGTGACGGGAAGCGTCAGTACGACCGCGATGACCGTCGCGAGCGTTCCGAACACCATGTCTATCCATGATCCGCCGAAAAGGTTCGTGATGAAACATCCGATGCAAACGCCGAATGCTCCCGCCGGCGTGAAGAAGATCGTCATGCAAAGCGCCTCAGCCACTCTGCACTGGATCTCAAGATACGAAAACTGGTATGTTGCAAGCGACAGCACAACATAAAGGGCCGCTATTACCGCGGCTTCCGTAACGAGTCTTGCCGTCACCTTCTTTTCTGATCTGTTCTCATCCATTATCCCGTCTTACCTTTCTGAACTTTTGACACTTTCGTATATCTTGGCGTCGACGAGGAAGCGGTACCAGTATGCCTGCATGAAGCAGAATATCTTTCCTTCCCTTCCGTCGAGAAATCCGAGCCGGATATAGTATCTGTAAAAGTAATACGCGTATGCGCGAAAACCGGCCGGAAGTTTATAGTATATCTTCCACCTGAGGAATCTCTTGAACTTCGCTTTTGCATCAAGGCTGTGCTCACCCGACAGTCCCATGGAGCTTTCGGATGAGATGCTGTTGAAATAATCCTGCATCTCGCGCGTCGAATAGTTGTTATGCTTGTCTATCCACGCCGACAGACCCTTGTCGTCATGATGAAGGCTGTCGTGCTTAACCTCAACACTTCTTCCCTCAAAGAGAACGCAATGCTCGTCCATGCAGCGGTCTTCGATATTCCCCTTTCCGTACTTAAAGAGCAGGAGTTTTCTGAGCGGGTACACACCCCCGTGACGGATAGCACGTCCCATGAAGTTCACTTCAAAACGGACGACTATGCCGTTCACATCGGTTTCTTCATTTTCATTGCACAGCTTATCGATCTCGGCCGCCGATTCCTTTGTCAGCTCCTCATCGGCATCGATACGAAAAACCCATTTAGTTGAGATGTTGCCGTGCTCCATTCCGTACAGGAACTGCTTCGCATACAGAAACGGTTTGAGTTCGTTCACAAGAACATCCGCCCCGAGATCTTTTGCGATCGAAACCGTATCATCCGTACTTCCCGAATCTACAACTATGATCCGTTTTACTATCGGTTTGATCGACTCTATGCACTTTTTGATGTTGACTTCCTCATTCTTCGTGAGGATGATCGCCGTGATATCAGCCATTCAGCATTTCCTCTGTCAGATCGATGTGCATCTTCTTCGTAAAATGCATATCATAATACTCGCGTGATCTTTCGCCCATGCGGCGAAAATCATCCACCGACGCCATCTCATCGGCAACATGTGCAAACGCCTTTTCATCTTCGGCCGGTGCGCACATTCCGCATCCGCTCTCTTTTATGACAGCTTCCGTTTCTCCGTTTGCCGCCGCGATAACGGCCCTGCCCGCTGCCATGTATGACTGGATCTTGCCCGGAAGAGTGTAACTTATAAGTTCATCATCCGCAAGTGTCACTATCATCGCATCTGCCATGGCGTAGAAACGTGGCATTTCCTCTACCGGAAGACGTCCGTAAAACTTCACTTTATCATTAAGCTTCATTTCATCACAGAGCTTTTTGCAGTCATCAAGAGCAAATCCGTCGCCAACTATATGCCACCTGATATTTTCGTTCTTTACAAGAGCAGCGGCTTTTATTATCGTATCGACGCTCTGCATCATGCCTATGTTCCCGGCGAAAACGTAGTTGATATGATTTTCGCCGAAGGCGGTATCTTCCGAAACACTGCCGGGATCGGAAATATCCGAGAACAGATCGTCGGCAAACTGCGGGATGTGAACGAACTTCTTTGAAGTGATACCGAGTTTCTTCGTGAAGTAGTCCCCAAACATCCTGGATGTATATCCGATCACATCCGCACCTTTGTATATCCTTTTGCTCACGAACTTCATGAACCTGTAGAATGATGACGTCTCTGCTATCCCGAGACTGGCGAGGCTTGCAGGCCACAGATCGAGGCAGTACAGTACTATCTTCTTCGGGCAGCCGAACCATTTGACGACATATGCAGGTATCGCCATAAGAACAGGCGAGAGCTGGTATACGAACACAACGTCAAAGTCCTTCTTCATGAAGAGCGCTTTTATGCACCCGTGCCATACGAACGACACGTAATTGAGAGCGAGGCCTGCCTTGCCGGGCGTCCTGGGCCTTTCCTTAACACGGATCACATGAACACCGCCCACGATCTCGTCCCTGTGCTCTTTTCCCTTGTATTCGTCCGGGATGACGCCCATGGGATAATTAGGGAGTCCGGTCAGCACGGTGACTTCGTGTCCGCGTGCTGCCATCTCCTCACAGACCTCATGAATCCGGAACGGCTCCGGATGATAATACTGACAGACTACCAATATCTTCATTGCCGGTTCTCGTTATCCCTGATCCTTCCCGTTGCTTTCAGATAATCCCTCACTTCATCTCCTATCGCACTTCTGAATGTTCTCGGCGCATATCCGAAATCGCGCGATGCCTCCTCGTGCGGATATACTCTCGGCTCACATAGTCTCTGAACCTTCTCCCGAAGGTCGATCTTTCCTATCGACACGAGATAAAAGAACCACGCTCCCGCATAAGCGATCGGAAACGGGACGCTTACAAACCTCATCCTCTTTGACAGATATGCACCTATCTCCGTAAGGATGTCGCGAAGCATTATCTCCTCACCGCCCGAGAGTATGTAATCATGTCCGCCCGTGATCTTCTCGTTTACAAGGACGTCATAACACGCCTTGCCAACATCCGCAAAATGCACGGGCTGAAGCTCATACATCGCATTGTTCACTACCGGCATGACGGGGAACTTATCTACCATCTTTATGAACGACGAGATGTTCTTATCACTGAGCGTCCCGTATATCATCGTGGGGCGCAGTATCGTCAGGATGATGTTCTTGCTCTTTGACATCATATAGACAAAATCATCAATATTCCGGTATTCCTCGCCGGCCTCTTTATACTTTGAATAAATGCCCGTCGTGTGCACGCAGATCATGCGGCGGACAAAGTTGTTCGCAGCGGCATGCACTACCTCGCGCGACCAGTGGATGCCCGCGATATGAACGATCGTATCGACGCCGAGAAAAGCCTCGGAAAGAAACCTCTCGTCCTCAAGATCACCGTACATTCTCTGAATATCAAAACAGGAAAGGATCTCGCAGTCCCTCTCCCTTTCTTTGTGAAGGATAAGACGTATCCCTCCCGGAAACATCGATCTTATCCTCTCCTGATTCTTCTCAAGATAATGAGCAAACGCCTCGCCGGCTTTGGATTTACCGCCGGTAATCCCGGTGATCGCGAGTATTTCATCCATATTTTTCTCCTGTCTTCTCAAGAGGACGCTCGCCAATTAAATCGACTTGCGTCGATGAGGGCTCGCGGTGCAGTAAGGAATCCTCCCGTTTCACGAATCCCTCCTATCTGCCTTAGGTCCTCCCTCGCTCACGCCTTCCGCCTTTGCGACCGAAATAAACGTTCCGAAAAAGCATTTCAGATCAAACAGAAAACTGAGCTTTCTGACGTATTCTCCGTCATAAGCCGCCTTAACGTCTATCGCCAGCTCGTCGCGCCCGTTTATCTGCGCCCATCCGGTCAGTCCCGGTTTGACATCGTTCGCGCCGTATTTGTCACGCTCCTCTATCAGATCGAACTGGTTCCACAGTGCGGGACGCGGTCCGACAAAACTCATCTGTCCGACAAAGATATTGAACAGCTGCGGTATCTCGTCGATCGAATATTTTCTGATCGCCTCCTGGAAAGGCGAGAGAAGCGATGCCGCATTTTTCAGTTCGTGCGTGGGCGTGTCCTTCGGTGCGCTCACGGGCATCGAGCGAAACTTTATGATCATAAAATGTGACTTGTGTATTCCGACACGCTTCTGTTTGAAAAAAACAGGTCCCGGTGAATCGATCCTGATAAGGATCGAAACAATGAGCATGGGTATCGCCGCAACGATGATACCTGTACCGGACAGTACTATATCGATAAGTCTTTTGAAAAAGTGTTTATACATGATCAGCCTTTATCTCTTTTAAGGAGCGGGGCTACATATGCTCCGGTGTATGATCTTTTGTTCTTTGCGACCTCCTCGGGCGTTCCCGCGGCGATCACGGTGCCGCCGCTGTCCCCGCCTTCGGGACCGAGATCTATTATGTAGTCGGCGGTCTTTATGACATCGAGGTTATGCTCTATGACAACAACCGTATTGCCGCCTTCGGTGAGCCTCTGCAGTATCTCAACAAGCTTATGGACATCCGCAAAATGCAGTCCGGTAGTCGGCTCATCAAGGATGTATATCGTCCTTCCCGTGCTGCGGCGCGACAACTCGGTCGCAAGCTTTATACGCTGCGCCTCACCTCCGGAGAGCGTTGTTGAAGGCTGCCCGAGCTTGATGTATCCGAGTCCGACTTCATTGAGTGTCTCGATCTTTCTCTTTATAGCGGGAATGTTCTCAAAGAACGGCAAAGCCTCTTCCACGGTCATGTCGAGAACGTCATAAATGTTCTTTCCCTTATACCTGACCTCAAGAGTCTCCCTGTTATACCTCTTTCCCTTGCACACCTCACAGGGCACATAAACATCGGGCAGGAAGTGCATCTCGATCTTTATTATACCATCTCCACTGCAGGCTTCGCATCTTCCGCCTTTTACATTAAACGAAAATCGTCCCTTTGCGTATCCGCGCTCCTTTGCATCTTTCGTCGTTGCAAACAGATCCCTTATAAGATCGAACGCACCGGTATATGTTGCGGGATTGGATCTCGGTGTACGCCCGATCGGAGACTGGTCGATCGCGATGATCTTATCAAGCTCCCCTGTTCCGTCGATCTTCACATGTTTTCCCGGAATGGTCCTGGCACGGTTAAGGTCATGCGCAAGACGCTTATACAGTATCTCGTTTATGAGTGAACTCTTACCGGAGCCCGAGACACCGGTAACGCATGTTAACACACCGAGCGGGATATCGACATCTATGTTCTTAAGATTATTCTCAGACGCCCCTTTTATCTTCAGGAACTTCTTCGGTTTTCTTCTCTTTGCGGGAACCGGTATGAACAGGTCATGACGTAGATACTGCCCCGTTATCGACTCCTTGCAGTTCATGACATCTTCTACGGTTCCGGCAACAACGACCTTTCCGCCTTCGCTTCCGGCTCCCGGTCCTATATCCACAAGCCAGTCCGCCGCAAGCATTGTCTCCTCGTCATGTTCGACTACTATGAGGCTGTTTCCGAGATCCCTGAGGTTTTTAAGTGCCCCGAGGAGTTTTCCGTTATCCCTCTGATGAAGTCCGATACTCGGCTCATCAAGAATATATGCCACTCCCACAAGTCCCGATCCGATCTGTGTCGCCAGCCTTATCCTCTGCGCTTCACCGCCCGAAAGCGATCCCGTTGCTCTTGAAAGTGTCAGATAGTCAAGTCCGACTTCCACAAGAAATCCGAGCCTTGCCTTTATCTCCTTTAATATCCTCGCGCCGATAAGCTCCTGCTGTTTTGTGAGCTTCAGTCCGTCCATAAACTTCTTGAGTTCGACGATCGACATATCGGTCATTTCGTGTATGTTAAGACCTCCGACCGTGACAGCAAGCGCGCCGGGTTTCAGTCTCATCCCGTGACACTGATCGCACGGTGTAAATCTCATGAAAGTCTCATACTCCGCTTTGGAACTCTCCGATGCGGTCTCGCGGTATCTTCTCTCAACATTTCTGATCAGTCCCTCGAACGGAACATCATAAACGCCCTCACCGCGCATGCCCTTGTATGAAACCTTAAGTACTTCCCCGTCTGTTCCGTTTATGAGAAGGTCATGGATCTTCTTCGGATATTTTTCAAACGGCGTCTCGAGACTGAACTTATACTTCTTCCTCATCGCATCAAGAGTCGCATAGGTAAAGCTGCTCTTATCGTTGCACGACTGCCATCCGGGCACCGTGATCGCCCCGTCCATGATGGAAAGCGATTTGTCCGGAATGATAAGATCCTCGTCAAAGCGCATCTTGTATCCGAGTCCCGCACATTCGGGACAGGCACCGAACGGATTGTTAAACGAAAAACTTCTCGGCTCGATCTCATCGATGCTTATGTTACAGTCGGGACATGAAAAACTCTGCGAGAACGAAAGCATCTTTCCGTCGACGACATCGACATATACAAGCCCGTCCGACAGCTGCATAACGGTTTCGAGCGAATCCGTCAGTCTCTTGTTTATCCCTTCCTTTACGACAAGTCTGTCGACTATTATCTCAATGTTGTGTTTGATGTTCTTGTCAAGCTTTATCTCTTCCGAAAGCTCGTACATGTTCCCGTCCACGCGGACTCTTACATATCCGCTCTTTGCGGCACGCTCGAACACTTTTGAATGCTCACCTTTGCGCCCTCTTACGACAGGTGCGAGAAGCTGTATCTTTGTGCCTTCGGGAAGGCTCATCACTGCGTCCGTCATCTGGTCGACGCTCTGGCGTTTTATCTCCTTGCCGCAGTTCGGACAGTGAGGCGTTCCGATCCTCGCAAACAGAAGACGGAAATAATCATATATCTCGGTAACGGTACCTACCGTGGATCTGGGATTTTTGTTTGTGGATTTCTGGTCGATCGAGATAGCGGGCGGAAGTCCCTCGATGGAATCGACCTCAGGCTTTTCCATCTGTCCGAGGAACTGCCTTGCATATGAAGACAGAGATTCCATATACCTTCTCTGACCTTCGGCATATATCGTGTCAAATGCGAGAGACGATTTTCCGGACCCGGACAATCCCGTCAGAACGACCAGTTCGTTACGCGGTATACTGACATCGATATCCTTGAGATTATGTTCTTTTGCTCCCCTTATCTTTATGCGGGGTGATCTGTCTTCAGCCATCGTATGTTACCTCGAACGTTTCGAGCAGATATGTCCTGTGTGTCTCTTCGCTGTATGCGAACAGGACTATCTTCGACTGCACCATGAACCTTCGCTGGATGCTCAGCGAGAACCTGTCGACGCCTTCCTCAACGGACTTTTGGTGAAGAAGGTTGTAATCGGTTTCTATGCACTCGTCATCAGTCTTTGCGTAAACATCAAGTTTCCCGTATTCCGCAGGTGCATTCACAACTCCTTCGATCTTGAAGATCGATGTCATATCCGCGGGATCAAGGAGTATCTTCGCGCCTTCCACCTTTCCGCCGGATACATCCGTAACATCGTACGATACCTTGTCATCCCCGGTATATACGTCATCGCCGGTATATGGCGGCTCGTAATAATAGTCCGTAAAATCGCTCATTATCGGCATCTCACTCGAGATCGAGCGCTCGGCCGTCTCAAATATGACCATGTCCGGGAATGTCAGATTGACAAAATACTGAACATAGTCACTGTTCTGCCTGTGAACAAAATACACTTCCTTAAAACGGTTGTCGTAGAACTTCTGATATGACTGGAAATAACTGTCGGTAAACACGAGAAGTCTTCTGTTGTTTTCCACCGATTCGTTTATGTGGTGGGTGTAGAACGTGTCCGTACTGCAGTCCATTGTGGGCTTCAGCAGTTCAGTATAGTCTCCGCTCAGGTCATCCTTGAGCGAGTAGAGCGGAACATCCTCGTCTATCGCAAACTTTGCATTGTCAAGAGAATCGACGTGCACGGTCTTCAGTTCGAA
>JAEEGL010847901.1_pt1 | contig 16107 bp, 18 predicted proteins | sample 9134231 | NCBI WGS metagenome assembly JAEEGL01 (sample SAMN16246548, study PRJNA631951) | gut metagenome | biome: gut microbiome; feature: rumen; material: fiber-attached | host: Bos | place: Iran: Karaj | collected 2018-10
AATACTCTTTATCTCGACCGTTCCGTCCTTTACTTCTGACATTTCCAGTTCAAAAAGTCTCTTTACAAGCTCATAATGTGTACGGGAAACGGTTATCTGAGGACCTTTTGTGGTCTGACGCACTTCCATGATGTAGACCTTTATCCTCTGATCGAATTTGTATGTTTCACCGGGTATCTGCTCGTTAAAAGGCAGAACAGCTTCATACTTGCCAAGCGAAACTATAACATTCTTTCTTTCTGTACGCTGTACGATAGCTGTGTCTATCTCGCGTTCTTTCTGAATGAATTCGTTGTATATTTTTTCTCTTTCGGCCTCGCGTATTTTCTGCACAACTACCTGCTTTGCAGTCTGTGCGGAAATTCTGCCGAAGTTTTTGGGTGTTATCTCAAAGTCGATATAATCGCCTATCTCATAAGCGGGATTTATCTTCTTTGCATCTTCGATAGCAATTTCAAGGAAACCGTCGTATTCATCCTCAACAACTTCCTTGCGGGCATATACCTTGATATCGCCTGTTTCTCTGTTGATGTCAACATGAATATTGTCGGATGTGCCATAGTTTTTCTTGCAGGCAAATACAAGCGAAGCTTCTATTGCCTCAAAAATAACTTCTTTGTCGATATCCTTTTCCTTTTCGAGAAGATCAAGAGCCTTAATTAATTCTCGGCTGTCCATTTGGTGTTTTCCTCCTTAATTAAAAAACAAAATTAAAATTTAACGGCAAGTCTTGTGGAGGCAACTTCTTTTTTATCAAAAGAAAGCTCTCCGTCTGCCGTATCTATAACTACCTTGCCGTCAGAAAGACCCACAAGCGCGCCCTCAAACTGCTTTACGCCGTCTATGGCCTTAAACAGCTTGACTTCAACATCTCTGCCTTTGTATTTAATATACTCATGGTCGCGTTTGAGTATTCTGTCAATGCCGGGTGAGCTTACCTCTAAAATAAAGGCTTTATCCGTTATATCCTCAGGCAGTTTCTCATCCAGTGCGCGGCTCACGAGCTCGCACTCGTCAATGGATACCCCGCCCTCCTTGTCGATATATAGCCTTAAATAGTAGCCTGCGCCTTCTTTTACAAATTCACAGTCCACAAATTCAAGACCGTTTTGCTCAAGTATAGGCATGGCAAGGCTTTCGGTCAGCCCGACTATTTCCTTTGCCTGCATTTAATCATCCTTTCTTTATCTTTCCGTCGGCATTTTTCCATAGCATAAAAGTAGAGTGGGCATAACCCACTCTACCTAAACAACGTCAACTGTGTATATTATAACATATAAATAAACGGATTTCAAGTACTTTGTTACAAATTTTTCAATAAAATGCAAATTCTTACGATTTTATGAATATTGAATGACTGCTTTGCAAAACGGCTTAAATTCATGTATAATTAAAAATATAAAAAATTTTTTTAAAAAAATTGAAAATTTTTCCGACACTTTGACATCCCCGATTGTATTATAAGTGAAAGGAGGGCAAAATGATGAAAAATATTATATCAAAAAATATTATATCCAAAAATATCATGACAGAAGAAAAAATAAAAGAGATATACGAGCGCAATAAACTGACGGTCTGGCGTGTGTGCTTTACATATATGAAAAACACGGCAGACACAGAGGATGCTGTTTCTGACACTTTTATCCAAATGATAAAAACAGAGCCCGTTTTTAAAAGCGAAGAACACGAAAAGGCATGGCTTATACGCACTGCATCAAATATATGCAAAAACGTGCTCAGAAACTGGTGGCGAAAGCGCACAAGCCTTGAAGAAGCAAGCGAAGCCGAAGCGCCGCAGAAAACAGATGAGGTTTTAAACGCCGTAAAAGAACTGCCCGAAAAATTAAAAAATGTTGTCTATATGTATTATTATGAGGGCTATTCCTCTGTCGAGATAGCCAAAGCCCTCTTCCGTCCGCAGTCTACCATCAGAAATTATCTGCACGACGCACGTAAACTGCTTAAAGAAAAACTTGGAGGTGATTTTGAATGAAAGATAAAAGAATAACCGAAGCCTTTGACCTTTTAAAACCGAGCAAGGAATCGGATGAGAAAATAATAACCGAGATACTGGAGTTCAGCCGTGAGCTTGTAAAAAAGAAAAACCGCAGGTCTTCCGTTATAAAGATGTTTGCATCTGTAGCCGCTTGTTTTCTGTTTGTATTTGCGGCCGTAAGATTTTTGGGCATAGACCTTGTTTCACTTAAAAGCAAACTTTTATAAGGAGTGATAAATATGAAAAACGCAACATTTGCCGCCAGTTTCAAAACGGCATTCAAAGGTATTCTATACGCCTTTTCTCACGAAAAAAATTTTAAATACTATCTGATGAATTTTGCGGCGGCTCTTATTATAAACCTTATGATAAAAGTCCCCGTTTACTGCCATCTGTACTATATGATAACGGTCGCAGGCGTTTGCTCTGCGGAAAGCATGAATACGGCAATGGAATATATGGCGGATTATGTCTGCCCCGAGTTCAATAAAATTATCGGCGCACTTAAAGATATGGCGGCAGCTGCTGTCTTATGGTGGGGACTTGCTTTTTATATCGGCGAAGGAGCTATGGTGCTGAAATGGTTGTTTTAAAAATGTTTGTGACAATAATGCCCGTTATCCTCGGCGGCATAGCAAATATGCTGTTTTGTAAGTCCGCCTTTTATAAAAGCCACAGAAAACCGCTTGACAGCGGACTTTGCCTTAAAGACGGAAAACGGCTTTTCGGCGACAACAAAACAATAACGGGCTTTTTGTCGATGATAGTTTTCTGTTCGCTTTTTCAGGTGCTTATCGGCTTAACGGAACTTCCGAATGATATGTATACGAGATATGAAAATACGGTCGTATTCAATATCTGCGCAGGCGCTTTGCTCGGCTTTATGTATATGCTTTTTGAACTGCCGAACAGCTTTTTAAAGCGCAGGCTTGGTATCGAAGCGGGAAAGGCCGTAAAAAGTGACATGAGAGCCGTATTTCTTATCATAGACAGGATAGACTCCGTAACGGGTATTGCACTTGTTATCTGCATATTATCGGGTAAATGGCATTTATTCCTGCCCTATATCCTGCTTGGCGGACTAACTCATCTTTTTGTAAATCTTACACTTCTTAAACTGAAAGTGAGGCGGAATTTATGATAGGCTGTTTCAATAAAAGCGTACTGCTTACTTATACGGGCATATTTTTTGCAATTATCGGGATATGCTTTGCCCATACAAATTTATATTCAGCCATGCTTTGTCTGCTTATCGCGGGTATATGCGATATGTTTGACGGTGCTGCGGCAAGAAAATGCAAAAGAAACGAACTTCAAAAGCAATTCGGCAGAAAGATAGACAGTCTTGCGGATATGTTCTCATTTGCCGCCCTGCCCTGTATTCTGCTTTTGAATATGCCGCTTTATAAGCCCGCAAGTATCGTTATTGCCCTGCTTTACGCCGTCGCCTGCATAACAAGGCTCGCATGGTTTGATATGACCGATGACGGCGGGAAATATTTTACGGGACTGCCCGTTACATACAGCGCCCTGATACTGCCTTTATGCTGCATAATTGCGGGAATTATGAACAGCCTTTATTTTTTTTACCCTTTTTACTGTATTTTAGCCATATTTTTCGTACTTGATATAAAAATAAAAAAGCCGCGCGGTAAAATGTATCTTGTTATCCTATCGGCGGCGGCTGTGATCGGAGTGATTTTATGCTTGTTTATGACAGAAAACTTAAAACTTTGGTAAATGAGCCCGAATACAAACAGAAAGCCTTACAGTTTTTATACGGCAGCAAAATCGGAAGAATACTGCTAAAAACCATATTTGCAAGACCGTGGTTTTCAAAATTTTACGGACTGTATATCTCTTCCCCGCTCTCCCAAGGCAAAATAAGAAAATTTCAAACTATGTACGGCATAAAAGACGGGAAGAAATATAAAAGCTTCAACGATTTTTTTACGCGCAATATGCCTTTTGAGACAGCTTCAAAAGAAAACGAGCTTATCTCCCCGACAGATGCAAAGCTTTGTGTTTACAGAATAACCGATAATACCAAGCTCTGCATAAAAAATTCCGTCTACGGCATTGACGAACTGACGGGCATAAAAAATACCGACTTTGAATATGCCCTTGTTTTCAGACTTAGTGTGGAAAACTGCCACCGCTATATATTTTTTGACGACGGCAGAACACTTCTTCAAAAAAGAATAAAGGGTATGCTTCACACGATAAGAGAATTTGAGGATGGTGTATACTGCAAAAACAGCCGTTTTGTCACTCTTATGGACACAAAACATTTTGGACGGGCGATACAGACCGAAATCGGCGCAATGCTTATCGGAAAAATAAACAACCACGGCAAAAAATTTTTTTCAAGATATGAGGAAAAGGGTTATTTTGAATTTGGCGGCTCTACAATCGTTCTTCTTATAAACAATATAAAACCGGATGACGATATACTTAAAAATTCCGCGGCGGGCATCGAGACCCGTGTTCATATCGGTGAAAGGATAGGTGAAAGAATATGACTGCTTCATTGAAAAGACTTAATATTTATTTTAAAGAGATGTACCCGATAATCCCAAGACTTATTTTAGGCGGACTTCTGTTTTTTGAAATTTACTTTATTGTTCTTTTAAATCACGGCGTAACAGCTTTCGATCTCGGTGCGGGAGAGCTTGTCGGCGCATTTACGGTATTCAGCTTTTTATGCTGGCTCAGAATTGCCGACGATTTCAAGGACTACGAGCTGGACTGCCGATTGTTCGCGCACCGTCCCCTGCCCTCGGGTCGTACAAAAAAAGTCGATCTTGCAGTTTTTATTACCCTGCTTATTGCTCTCACACTTGCGCTTAATTTTGTTTTTATGAACAATTTTGTTTTCTGTATAATTCTGTACACCTACGGCAGTCTTATGGCGATCTGGTTTTTTCAAAAGCACAAAATACAAAAATCGCTCCCACTTGCGCTGCTTACCCATAATCCCGTGCAGATAATCATGAACATCTATATAATAAGTTTTGTGGTCATCAAATATTCGATAAAGCCTTTCGACCTGACAAACTGCCTTGCGGTAATGACGCTTTATTTCCCCGCACTTATATGGGAAGTGTCGAGGAAAATACGCGCGCCGAAGGACGAAACGGAATATGTGACCTATTCAAAACTGTTCGGATATAAAAAAAGCGTCGATTTTGTGTTTATTATGACATGGGTGGATATAGTCACAAATTTTATTCTTGTCTGGAATCTGAATAAGCTGTCTGTGATCGCCCTGCTTATAAATGTTATTTGGATGAGCGCCAAGTTTATCGAATTCAAAAAAGACCCCACGGTCTTTAAACTTGTGGATAAGGTCGAAAAATACACTTATATACAGGAAAGTCTGATGATACTGACGGTAGCGGCATACTTAACGGGGGTAAGGATATGAAAGCCGAAAATTTAAGAATATTGCAGCAAAACAAATTCAGAGTACCACCTTTTATAACGGTCGAGAGCTGCAATAATATCGACCTTTCTTTTTCAAAGGCAGAGACTTTTGCAGTACGTTCTTCATTCGGGAACGAGGACGGGGCGGAACATTCTTTTGCGGGACAGTACAAAACGATTTTGAATGTCAGAAGAAAAGATGTGCCCTCCGCTGTCGGTGAGGTATTCAAAAGTCTTGACAATGCCTCCGATTATGTCAAAGCAAAGGGAATAAAACAAACAAAAGGCTGTGTTATCATTCAGGAGATGATAAATGCGGATTTTTCGGGGGTTATATTCACAGCTGACCCGCAGGGTATCTTAAACGAAATTGCTGTAACTTTCGGCAAAGGTACGGGCGACAAAATTGTAAACGACAGTTCGGAAACAAACACCTGTTTTTACAACAAGGATGACTGTCTTTGGTATGGCGGAAACGAACTGCCGCCGAAAAAAATTCTTGACGAGATAGTTTTGCTGTCAAAAAAAGCAGAAGATATCTTCGGTACTTATATTGATATGGAATTTGCCGTAAAAGACAATATTCTGTATATATTGCAAGCGCGTCCGATAACCACTCTTCCGTCCCAAAATATAATTTTACTTGACAGCAGCAATATTTCCGAAAGCTATCCCGATATTGCACTTCCGCTGACCCAAAGCTTTGTTGACGAAATATATTACCGAATTTTTGAGGGCTGTCTTAAACGTCTTTCAAAGGACAAACAACTTATAAAAAATATGCAGTCAAATTTAAAGAATATGACAAAAAGCGTAAACGGCCGCGAATACTATGTTATTTCCAATTGGTATGCTTTTTTGTCGCTTCTGCCGTTTTCAAAACGGATAACGAAGATATGGCAGGAGATGCTTGGGGTCGAAAATAAGGATACTTTCGCGCCGAAAATCAAAACAAATATCATCCAAAAGGCAAAAATGTTTGTTTCTTTTGTGTACTATCTTTTTACCACGCCAAAACACATGGCGAAACTCAAATCATTTTTTGATATAAAATATCCCCAATATCAAAAAATGATAAAATCGACCAAGGACCCATTATCCGTGTATGATAAAATAACCTCAGAGATACTGTCCGTATGGGATATAACGCTTATCAATGACATGTATGCCTTTATTTTTACTCATCTTTCACACAAGGGGAAAAGCCTTGGCGAGATCTCGCCCGAAAGTATGAAGCCCGCACTTGCGCTTAACTCTCTTATAAAAACATACAAAAAATACGGGTTTGAAAGCATGGAATACAAGGCAAAAAAAGAGCGGTATATCACCCTTTACGGCGACAGGGTTTCGGGAGAATTAAAGCTTGAAACTCCAACATACCGCACCGACCCTCAATTACTCGATGCCTATGTCAAAACACACGAGCCGAGCAATATAAATCCGTCAAAAAAGACTTATTTATTTGCGCCAATTTTAAAACGTGCCGTAAAAGGCATAGAAAACCGCGAACTTTCACGTCTTGACCGCAGCAGGATATTCGGTCTTGTACGTGATATAATGCTTAAAACAGGAGAAGAACTTGTTAAACAAGGTATTATTGAGGCGAGGGAAGATATTTTTTATCTTTATCTGAAAGAAATACGAGGTATAAACGGCTTTTCATCAGAAAATACAAAGAACACAGTTGCCGAAAGAAAAGCACGATACAAAGCACTTGAAGATCTGCCGTATTTCAGGCGGCTTGTTTTTGCAGGTAAGATAACGGAAAAGAATTTCTTCTCGACTTCGGTTTCCGTATCGAAAAATACGCTTTACGGCACCCCCACTTCGGGCGGAAGGGTCACAGGCGAAGTCCTCGTTGTAGACAGGCCGGAAACCGTGGATGTCCGCGGCAAAATTATTGTCACCCGCTTTACCGACCCCGGCTGGATTTTTATTATACAAAACTGCAAGGGTATGATAGCCGAAAGAGGTTCGCTTTTGAGCCATACGGCAATAATCTCGCGCGAATTGAAAAAGCCCGCAGTTGTAAACGCAAAAAATGCTTCCCGCATACTTAAAACGGGTATGCGTGTCGAGCTTGACGCAGACATAGGGAGGATAAGGATATTATGAGATATGAACTGATATATGACGATTTGACAAGAAAACAAACAAAGGAGTTTTTAAAACTTTCGCGTGATAAAAGGACGGAAAAGCAGATCCTTGCGGGCAAACATATTTTAAGCGGATATTTTGATGCCGTGCCTTTTATGGTATGCGATGAAACAGGCAAGGTGTATTCCCGCTGCATATTTACTCATTACAAAGACGAAAAAAAAGGATATATCGGATATTTTGAGAGCCTTGACAATTCAAAAACGGCAAAGCTTTTATTTGAGAAAGTGCGGGAATTTTCAAAGGATTTGGGAATAACTGAGCTTATCGGGCCTTACAACTGTTCATTCTGGCTCGGAAGCCGCATAAAACTTAATAATTTTAACGACACATACACAGGTGAGCCCTATAACCCTCACTATTACCCTCGTTTATGGTTTGAAAACGGTTTTGAGGTCTTTGAAGAATATCATTCAAACATCTATAAAGTACCCGATATGCGGGATAAAAAATGTGCAGCAAGACTTGAATACTTTAAAAATAACGGCTTTATCTTCACTGACATGACATTTTTGGGTTTTAAAAAACAGCTATGTGAGATATACGAGCTTTTAAGCAGCCTGTATTCGGGTTTTCCCGAGTATAAAAACATAACAAAAGACGAATTTTTAAAACTGTATTTGCCGCTGAAAAAAATACTGAATTTAAAGCGAGTATTGCTTGTATACAAAGACGACAAACTTGCAGCTTTTCTTGTTTCTTTTCCCGATTACAGTAAAACAAAGAGCCTTTTCGACTTTTTTAAGACAAGAAAAGACCCCAAAAGACTTATATTTATGTATCTTGGCGTTGACCCTTTTCACAAAGGTCTCGGCAGCGCCCTTGCAGAGATAATGCGTGATATGCAGGAAAACCGACTTTCTGTCGGCGCACTTATCCACGGACAAAAATCACTTTATTACGGGGAACTTGTCACAAAAAGATACGGCTATGCACTTCTGAAAAAATATATTTAAAGAATTTCTTTACGCGTGAGCAGTTTATTTGTTATCATACCGAGTATAAGCGCCGATGCTACCTCGGTAATTTTTATGACACCGAGATCCATGCTGAAGCCGCCTATGCCCGCACCAAACATTGCCGAAGCAGGTGTCAGGCCGTTGCCTACTATCATAGGTACAGCCAATGTTGCCGCAAGTATCGCAAGCATTTGCTGCAAAGCAAGAAATATAAGCTGTAAGCCTTTTGGTTTGTCATAAACATCATATACAAGTTTCATAAAGAAATACCCTCCGTAAAAATAAACAGATCCGATAAGTTTTTCATCTTCCTATAAAAACGCCGCCCATAAAAGGGCGGCACAAAAAAGGAGTAAAATGAAAAGCATTGTTATTTCCCGCTGCTTCCAAGCTTACCCGAACCGCGCTCGGACGGGACAGCTTTCAAAGCATCAAGGGATATCTCTTCACGTTCCAGCTCGTTATGTACGCTGTGTACAACTCCCTGGAACAATGCCTTTGTATAGGGATACACTATATAGGCATTTTCTATCAGCTCCCTGATAGTCTTATCTGTTTTTTCAAGGTCAAGCTTGGTTATAAGCACAGGTTTGTCATTTGTATTTGTTGCAGCTAAAAACCACTCGCCGCGATAGCTTGAATCTATCACGCCCGCGCTGTATTTTATGCCCTTGCTTCCGCTTGAACCTCTTTCATATATCTGTATATAATAATCGACAGGTATCGCACTTGCTATGCCCGTGGGCACAAGCACCGTGCTGTGCGGCGGTATAATCATATATTCCTCGTCAAAACAGGGGTATATATCAACACCTGCATTCCACACTTCCCTTGTCGGTATTTTCGCATCGGGTCTGACCTTTGCAAAATATATCTTATTATCTGTCATATCAGTTGTCCTTATGTAAAACTACAGTATTATTTTTCAGCGAAGGCTGTACATCTATCACGCGCTGATTTGACGAGCCTTTCCAATGAAGCTGCGTGTCACGCAGGTCTTTTTTATAAGGCCCGTCTACAAGCACGTCGGTGTATTTTATAACTTCGAGGTCCTTTATATCTTCCCATAAAAAGCCTGTATATAGCCAAATATTCTTTTCGGGGAATTTTTGTTTGAATTTTTTAGCTAACCTTGTTATCTCATCGCGGTTTTGAGGATGAAGCGGGTCGCCGCCCGAAAACGTAACGCCCGAAATATATCCCTTGGATGCCTCCTGAAAAAATTCGCTTTCGGCCGCTTCGTCAAAAAGCAGGCCGCCGTTTATATCCCATGTTATGGGATTCTGACATTCTTCACAATGATGCGTACAGCCGCTTACCCAAAGTACGGTGCGCAGACCGTCGCCGTTTAACATATCATCATGCGTTATGTTATGATACCTCATTACATAATTGTCTCCTTTTCCCTTGTCCATAAAAGTCGACCGCTTCGCGCTCGCCCCCTCTCATTCGCAGCCTTCGGCTTGCTCATGCGCGGGGGTCATGTAATAAGCCCTTCAAAACACTTTTAAAAATAAATTTTTAAAAGTGTTTTTTGTGCTTATTACATAACTTTTATTACATACTCACCCTATCTGCGATCTCCGCCATTTTTGCATCATTAAGGCGTGTATCGCCATGAACGCGTGAATAGCTTAAATAGCCGTTCATGCGGTCTATTTTTGTAAGATTGCGGCTGCCGCACTTAGGACAGACATCCATTTCAAGTTCCTGATGTCCGCAGTTATCGCAGTACGAAAGGCTGAGGTTTACACCCTCATAAAATCCCATATCCATAGCGCGGTGTATAAGGGAAACTATCGCGCCTTTATTATAATCTATAGGATATTTAACATACTGTATCTTGCCGCCGTTCATAAGGTTCCAGAAACGTTTTTCAAGATTTTGCTTTTGGATCGGCGATATGTTTTCGCTTACATGACAATGGAAGCTGTTGGAAACATATTCTCTGTCGGATACATTCTCAACGATACCGTATTTCTTTCTGAACTGCTTTACCTGCAAACCGCAGAGACTCTCGGCAGGTGTACCGTAAAGTGCATATAAAATGCCGTCTTCTTTTTTATACATATCAACTTTTTTGTTGATATAGTCCATAACTTCAAGTGCAAATGCACCGTCTTCCACAAGTGATTTGTGGTTATAAAGCTCCTGAAGCTCGTTAAGTGCCGTAATGCCAAAGCTTATTGTAGCACTCTTTAAAAGCGGTTTTATCTTATCATTCGGTTTAAGATGCCCGCCGTAGAAACCACCCTCGCAGTATGCCATAGGGTTTGTGCTGGCTTTCATTTCGCCAAGATATTCGATAGTACGCTTGTGCAGGCCTCTTATCATTTCAAGGTAATAGTCCAGCACTTCATAGAAATCACGGCTTTCGGAGCGTGCTTTAGCCAATATCATAGGAAGATGCAGGCTTATAGCACCCATATTGAAACGACCCACTGTGATCGCCTTGTCATTTTCGTCCGCAGGCTTCATTCCGCCGCGTTCAAACCAAAGCGAAAGGAAAGCACGGCAGCCCATGGGACTTATAACAACACCGTATTTCTGATAAGCTTCGGCTACATAGCTGTCGCCCGAAAGACTTAACCAGTCGGGGTACATTGTATGAGCGGAGCACTCCACACCTGCCTCAAAAACATCGTAAAGAGGCTTTCCTTCGCCGTGAAGTTCCTCATCATACAAAAATACAATCTTAGGGAAAAGAACGGGTTTTTTGTTCTCTTTTTTGCCCTGTCCGCCGCGGTGCACCTCAAGTGCGGTGATAGATGCCATTTTACCGAATTCGCTCTGTGCAAGGCCGAGTGTTATGGTAATAAACGGATAATCGCCGCGGGATGAACCAACGGAATTAAGCTTATATTCAAGGCCTTGGAAACCTTGCTCAAAATCACGTTTAACACGTTTTTTTGCATTTTCGGAGATATAGTCCTCGTCAGCCTGTGTCAAATCTTCGCCCTGCTTTGCAAATTCCATATAACTGCGAAGCTCGTCACAGTATTTTTTATAGGATTTTTCGGCATAGGGTTCGAGTATCTTGTCTATCTCGGGTACGGTAAAACCGCCGTACTGCTGGCTTGCCGTAGATAAAACAACATCGCCTATAACATCAAAAGCGACTGCAAGTGTCTTTGGCTCGTTATACCAAAGATTACCCATTTCAAAGCCGCCTTTTAAAACATTGCCCATATCAAACAGACAGCAGTTCATTGTATCGCGTCTTGCCGACATATCATGGATATAGATATATCCGTCCTTGCACGCCTGTTTTTCGTTGGTCGTCAAAAAGAATTTCTGATAAAGTTCCTTATTGAGGTGATTGTATATAAGGCTTCTCTTTGTCGCAACAAGCGCCGAGTCGGTATTTGAATTTTCCTTATCGCCTATATACATAACGGACTGTGCTTTCTGATATACATCGTCAAGCATATGCACAAAGTCCTTTTTGTAGTTTCTATAGTCCTTATAGCTTTTTGCAACACGGGGCTCAATGGCTTCAAGTGCGCTTTCCACAAGGTTATGCATGGTCTGGATGGGTATTTCCGTAAGCCCTTCTTTTTCTATTCGGCTCTCTACCCAATCACATACCTGCTGATATTCTTCCTGAGTGAATGTATACATAACGCGGCTTGCGGATTTGGTGATAGCCGCGATTATTTTCGTATTGTCATATAATTCAAGAGTGTTGTCTTTCTTGATTATATATCTTTTTACTTCGCTTTCCATAAAAAAATCCTCCCAAGTCTTTGTTTTTGCATCAAAAAAAGACTTTACAATTAAAACAAATTATAATGGTAATATTTCCCCTTATTTTTCGTCTCCATGAACTGCCTGTTACACCAAAAGGCATAGACAACATATCCAAGGCGGCATTTTACTGTGTATATGTACAGCAGACAGCGCGCTCCTATCCGCAACTATATTTAGTTCTTATGTTATTTTACAACTCTATATATAGTATTGTCAAGCCCTAAAATTTGAATTTTTGGTTAATAAAATAACAACCCGCCAAAGCCCTTTTAAACAGCGGATTGTTAAATTTGTATGTAACACAACTGTAACATTAGTAACTTCTGCGTAAAATTAGAGTGCTTAAATGCAATAAAAAAGGACACCAAAAACGGTATCCTTTTAATAATTATATAGTGAACGTCAAAAATATTTGGACGTTCACTATAGGATGGGGCTCATAAATAATCAGCCTTAAGCAAGCTTAAGTCCGATTATTTAATTCGCTTACTATACATTCTTTTTGTAGATGATATATAAGCCTTTCAACAGAAGATCGTCTGCATAGACCATTTCTCTTTTGCATAAAGGCATAACAAATCTGCTCAGTCCGCCCGTAATTATAACGGAGACCTTTTGACCAAGCTGATCTTCCACCCTTTCTATACAGCCGTCAAGCATACTTGCAAAGCCGTATAAAAAACCGCTGCGCATACAATCGACAGTATTCTTGCCGATTATATTCTTAGGCGCTTCAAGCGATATTTCGGGCAGCTGAGCTGTTTTTTCGGACAGAGCATCAAGACTTGAACGAAGACCGGGCATAATGCAGCCGCCTATATAATTCTTCTTTTCGTCCACCACGTCTATAGTTGTCGCCGTGCCCATATCTATCATAACAAGCGGCGGTTTGTTCATGGAAAGACCCGCTATCGCGCAGACTATACGGTCCGCACCCACAGAACCGGGGTTATCCATAACGATATTGAGCCCCGTTTTTACGCCCGGGCCGACCACAAGCGGCTTGCAGCCCGTAACAAGCTCTACCGCCCCTTTTATGGCATTCATAACGGGCGGCACAACAGAAGCTATAATACTGCCGTCTATTTTTTTTGCATCTACATTATAAAGCTCCAGTATGTTTTTTATCTGTATGCCGTACTGATCGGCCGTTTTTATACGGTCTGTGGATGTACGGGCGATAAAATCTATATTGCCGTCGGTGATACCGCCCAGCACAATATTGGAGTTGCCTATATCTATAGCTAATATCATTGTAATTTCCTTTTTCTGTTAACAACAAGAAGAGCCTTGCCTACACCTGCGGTAATGATACCCGCAACAATAGCTTCGGGAACGCCGTTGCCCACAACTACACCCGTAATTATGTAACCAAGCACTTCGCCTGCTTCTTTGCCTACCGCGTCCGCAAACTGCTGTGCAAAGAAAAGATAAGCCATACCCATAACAAGTATAGTGTTTGTAAGCGAACCGCATACACCCGCTATCGCAAGTGAAGCCACATCGCCGTCTTTGCCCTTGATAAGCTTGCTTAAGCCCTCAAATACAAGTGCGGCAACAACACCGATAAGAATTCTCGGTACAAAGCATATCACAAGACTGAGTACATTACCGCCCGGATAAAAGGGTGTAAAGAGGAAACTTGTGATGTTCGGTGAAAAAAACGATGCCTTTGCAAAGCTGGTAAGACCGAAAATAAAGCCTGTTATCGCGCCTTTTTTTCTGCCCAGTACAATACCCGCAAGTATAACGGGAATGTGCATAGTGGTTGCGTTGATGGTAGGTGTGATAGGAATATAGCCCAGCGGAGTAAATGCCAACACAAGCATTATTGCCGCAAACAGTGCCACTTCCACCATGTCTCTTACGTTTACCGTTTGTTGTTTTTCCATATTTGATTTTCCTTTCTGCTGCCGTTCCGTTTTGGATACAGCGCAAACCGCATAAGCGGCGTTTGTAGTTATTTATCTTTACGGCATCAGCCGCAAAAACCGTTTAAAAACCTTGACTGCGCCTTTCTTTGCGCATGGATATACGTTTTATGGCGCCGTCCCATTCCGCCTGTTCCGACGGATTTTCGGGCGCAATGGTATAAGGTACGGGAACGGGTGTTCCGTCCTCCGTCACACATACTTCGGTAAAATATGCGCGGTTTATAACGTGTCTTTCGCCGGTTTTCAATTCCTCGACGTAGACGTCTACACGCACTTCCATTGATGTATTGCCCACATAGGTGATCTTTGCAACAAGTGCTACAACATCACCCACATAAGCGCCTTTTTTAAACTGAAGATTATCCACAGCAGCTGTTGTTATTATGCCGCCGCTGTGACGCATAGCACATATACCCGCAGCTTCGTCCATCCACTGCATCAGTCTGCCGCCGAACAGACGTGAGCCGCCGTTTATATCCTCATGCTTTACAAGCCTGACACATTCTGTCAGAGAGTCATTAACTGTTTTGACTTTTCTCTCCATATAAAAGTCTCCCTGCATTGCCGCCCATTACAGCATCCCTTATACTTTTTTCGGGCAGCATTGCCGTTATTTTGTCTATATATCCCTTTTGCGGGCTCCAAGGACTGTCTGTTGCAAAAAGTATGCGGTCATAGCCGTGTTTTTCAAGTATTTCATAGAAACTCTCCGTCTTTATATATTCAAGACAAAAAGCCGTATCGAGCCAGACGTTTTTGCCGCAGATAAGTTCTGCCACAGTATCCCACTGTTCCCAGCCGCCAAGGTGCGCAAGTACAAGTTTTTCGGGCTTTATCTCGTTTATGACCGCAAGCGACTTTTCGGGCGGGCAATGCACGGGATCGCCGTAGCCTATATCACGTCCCGCGTGTAAAACCGTTATCAGCCCTAATGAAGAAGCCTCATAGATAATACGTTTACAGCCTTCGTCGTCAATAAAAGCATCCTGATAGTCGGGATGAAGTTTTATGCCGATAAGTCCCGAGTTTTTTATCTGTCTTAAATGCGCTTTATAATCTTCGTCAAGCGGATGTATGCCGCCGAATGAAAGCAATTTGCCCTCGTATTTTTCATTTATCTCACAGGCAAAGCGGTTTATTGATTCAAATTGCTGCGGCTTTGTGGCAACGGGAAGTACAACAGACAAATCTACACCGCTGTCCGCCATACTTTTTACAAGCCCCTCCGCCGTGCCGTCAATATTGTTTTTTACACCGCTTTTTGCCGATAAAAAACTTATGCTTCTTTCCGCAATTTTTTCGGGAAAAATATGTGTATGAAAATCTATTATCATTTCAGTGTATTCTCTTCATACAGATTACGCTTGTCTATAATTCTTACTGCCTTGCCCTCACTTCTCGGTATGGACTTGGGTTCAACAAGTTTAACTTTTACAGCTATGCCGAGCATTGATTTAAGCTTGGCAACAAGCTTACCCTCACGCTCGATCTTGTCCATAACATCCTTGGGCTCGTTATCGGGAAGCCACTCAACGTCACAAGCGATAGTATCGGAGTTGTTCTTTCTGTCAACAATAAGCTGATAGTTGGCTTCATAACCATTTGCAAGAAGAACCGTTTCGATCTGTGACGGGAATACATTAACACCCTTAACGACCATCATATCATCACTTCTGCCCAAAGGCTTGCTCATTCTGATGAAAGTTCTGCCGCAGGAGCATTTTTTTCTTGAAAGGACACAGATATCCCTTGTTCTGTATCTTAAAAGCGGGAAGCCCTTCTTTGTAAGACAAGTGAATACAAGTTCGCCTTTTTCGCCCTCGGGGAGAACTTCGCCCGTAATGGGATTTATTACCTCTGCGATAAAATGGTCTTCGTTTATGTG
>JAEEGL012455634.1_pt1 | contig 16107 bp, 14 predicted proteins | sample 9134231 | NCBI WGS metagenome assembly JAEEGL01 (sample SAMN16246548, study PRJNA631951) | gut metagenome | biome: gut microbiome; feature: rumen; material: fiber-attached | host: Bos | place: Iran: Karaj | collected 2018-10
AGGCAGCTCAGGGACTTGGCGGCCTTGATGGAGCTGACTACGACAAGGATCTGTTGATTCTCGACAGCGGCCTTTCAACATCAGGATACATGGATTTTACTTCAGGAATGCTTTATGCAGATCCTCAGGATATTGTCTCTGCACTTGAAGAAGTGAATGCAATTCCTAATCTCTCAGGTGTTGATGTGACATGGTCATTCTGCGGGGAAGTTGCAAGTCCACAGAAGGAGCTTACTGTTGATGAGAGAGATAACTTAAAGAAAATCTGGGAAGCAGTTCTGGTGAAGGGCGGAGCTAATAAGGTTACATTCACAAATGATTTCTTATCTGCTGAGGCTTATCAGGGGATGCCACTTGTCAGCACTGTGGAAGTTGGGGAAGAGAAGATAGTTGTGAATGCTGACTTGAAAGCGAAGACTCCTGTAATAAATGTCACTGATCCAATCGAGACGGTTGTCTTAGATAATGCCAGCGTTCAGTTTGTTGGAGATAAGGATGTTTTTCTTGATGAAAGCATTGCAAGAGATAAGATAGAAGAAGTAGCACAGCTTCTTAATGAACATCCTGAAAATCAGGTCTACGTTATTGGAACTACCGCAAGTGGCCGTAACGATGAGTCATTTTGTCAGGATCTTTCCGAGAGACGAGCAAAAGCTGTCGTGGAAGTGCTTAAGGAAATGGGAATAGATGAAGATCGTATGATTCCTGTTGGGCTTGGGTTTACTGATCACTGGCATATTGAGGATATTGACGGAAACGGCAACTGGATTGAAGAGAACGCTGCCAAGAACCGTAAAGTTATGATCATAGATGTCAACAGCGAGGATGCATCATTCGTTTCTTGAATGGTGCATCAGTTTTTTTGCGGTTATAATTATGCACGCTATTATAAAAAATATTACAAAATGTCAAATAAAATGCTTGTGAATGTAAAAAATGGCGTCGTTTTGATTGATAGATATACACCGATATTTTATACTAGTACTGGTTTGATTCGATGGAAAGGAGATGAAATGGACAAAAAAGAATTGCTAACCAGGTGCACAAATACACTTACTAAAGAATTACCTGTATTGAGAAAAATATGTAGATTAACTCAGCAACAACTTGGAGATATCGTAGGTGTGAGCAGGCAGACTATTGCAAATATCGAGAGCGGCAGATATGAAATGAAATGGTCACTGTTTTTAGCGTTTATGTTTTTGTTTAGTTTAGACGATGAATCAGCAGTTTACTTAAAACAGTGCAACATACCATTTGATGAGGTTAAAGAGTGGCTGAATAGTATAAGAATGTGAGGATGGCGTATGAATTTTTCAATAGTGATTCCAACATGGAATAGATCAGAGTTGGTTGATGCATTACTTGAATCTCTATATAACGAAAGAAACAGATATACTCAGGGGGAGACGGAAGTACTGATCGTTGATAGCAGCATAGATGATGAGCGGGATAGTATAGTTCAGTCTTGTAAGAAATATGATGCGCAATATATAGACGGCGATGACAGTGTAAGGAAGAAGAGAAATAAAGGCATAAAGTTGTCAAAGTATGACACTATATTATTTATTGATTCGGATGTCACTGTCGAGCAGGGACTTTTGGACGAATATGTGGAAGCCTACAAGAATCCATATCATGTAAAGCTTGGAGGCGTTTTAGGATATACGGAGTTTGTAGGAGAGAGAACTTTTTGGTGGAGAATGCTGGAAAAGACCAGTTTGGTAAATTCGTTTTCATTTGCACGAGACTATCCATTCCATTCATGGACTATAGGTAATAATGTATCTTTCAATAAAAGTGTACTTGAAGAGATTGGCATGTTCGAAGAAAACTTTCCATTTAAGCTTGGGGGAGATGATCTTGATATGTCATATCGTGTTACTAAAGCGGGCTATATGATTGGATCAGCGCCAAATGCTGTTACATATCACTCAAGAAAAACATGGAATAATTACAAGGCTATTCATGATAGGGCAAAAAGATGGGGGACAATGGAGAACTACATAGTAGAGAGACACCCGGAATTATACAAAAGGGTGATTCCTAAGAACTATCTGCTGGAACTGATCATGATATTGTTTTTGGCGGTGTTGTCAGCGATCACACAATCTTTTGTTCCGCTGATCATAGCAGCCGGATGGGTAGTCTTAAACTGGATAATTGATTATGTGCTTGATATAAAAAAGAATGGGTTTGGAAGTCCTATATATTTTTATGGGGCTATGCTGATTCAATTTCAGTATGAGTACTACAGGATAAAACAATCACTGAAAAACCATTCGCTGGGAGCACTTTATAAAGGCATTATTTTTAATAGATTCCAAATTAAATATGGTATGAAAAATGAAGCCTTCAGAGTAAAAAAATTACTTTATTCATTTGTGGCCGTGACATTAGTTGTGATGTTATTGGACATTTTTATTTAATTTGGTGAGGTGATAATGATGAAATTAAACGGATTTAGCATTGTAATAGCTACAAAAGGAAGAGTTAAACTCTTGGAGGATTTGCTTATCAGTGTATCCGAAGCTCGTTCAAACTTTGATGGTCCTTCAGAGGTTTTGCTAATAGATGACAGTAATGAAAGAGACGTAATTGAAATAGAAAAAATGTGTGAGAAATATGATGCAAAAAGAATATATTTTTCACCATCTGTTGCTGAGAAAAGAAATGTCGGTGCCAGAAATGCACAATACGATATTATCATGTTTTTGGATTCTGATTGTATTGCTACCCCCAATCTGCTTAATGAGCATTATAAGTTATATACAGATGAAAAAGTCGGAGGCGTTGCAGGATATCTTGAATTTGTAGGTGAAGATACCTGGTTTTGGCAGGCAGTAGATAAAACTCCTTTTACAATTTGCTTTAGTTTTCCAAAATGGATGGATACAGTTCCGTGGACACCTACGGCAAACTGTTCTATGCGCAAGGAAGTATTTGAAAAAATAGGTGGCTTTGACAGAAGCTTTCCGGATAAGCCGGGAGGAGAAGACGTTGATCTTGGATTAAGAATGATCAAAGCCGGATATATATTTAAGTGTACTGCAGACGGGCTTGTATATCACAGTAAAAAGACCTGGATCCCGGTTAAAGCCATGATAAAGAGGTTGTGGCATTATGGATCAGCCAATTATTATCTGGCTGTGAAGCATCCTGACTATGTCATGGAAATTATGCCAAGAAAGACATTTCTATATGCGTTGGGAATTCTGGGAATACTTGCAAGCAGTATTCTGAAATTTAATCCCTGGATCTTACTCTTGATCCCAATTTGGTTCTGCCTCGATATCATGTTGTCGGCTGTCTTTATAAATAAATTTGCCAGCTATAAGGGAACAAGTTTTTTGAAACAGTGCGTTGTTCAGCTGCTAATTCTGGATAATGAGTTGGGATACGTGTTTAATTGTATAAGAAAAGGAAAACCCAGCTTGATAAACAAAGATGTGGTCTACTTTGACGGACAAATGGATGGTATCCAGGATACCAGTTCCATAATGACCTGGTGTAATCTGGTTAGCTTTATGGCTTTAGTAATGGGAATATTGGTTTTATAAGGGGGATATGATGTATACAGAAGAATTAGGGAAATTAAAGGCTTTATATCTGGATGGTGTTTTCCCGTCTGCATTTTATTCGGAAAAAATAAAGGACAATTCTTTTGACAGTTATGAAGAATTTCAGAAAATCCCCTTTACTTACAAGCATGAATTAAGGAATAGTTCGGTTGAAGAGCGAACAACAACAGCAGCAAAAGATATATATGGTGTTTTTTCCAGCAGTGGAACTACAGGTGAGAAAACTTTTTATGTATACAGTAAGAAGGATAAGGAAGTGCATGAGGAGTTCGTACGTACCTTTTACAGTGAGCTGGGAATCACAGAAGAGGATATCGGCGCCGTTTTAGCGCCGGTTGACACCGGAGTAATGGCACATACAATGATGTGGCAATTTACAACAATGGGAGCGGGGTATGTTAACTGTCCGATACCATCACCTGAGAATATCATCGATACTGTAACAAAAGTTCCGGTAACAGTAATTGCTACGAGACCCAGTATTGCCACTAGTGTCATTTATAATCCATATATTACCGAGATGGCAAGAAAATCTCATGTTAGTAAACTGCTGATGGGTGGAGGATTCCTTTCTGCAGAAAGAAGAAAGATTTTAGAAAAGGCATGGAATGCCGACTGTTATAACATGTTCGGTATGAGCGAAATGTTTGGGCCTATGGCAGGAGAGTGCAGAAAGAAAAATGGTCAGCATTATTTATCAAAGTATTTAATGATTGAGATTGTTGATCCGGTAACAGGCGTGCCGGTACCTGTAGGAGATATTGGTGTTGCAGTCTATACCACATTGTGGAACAAAGGATTTCCGCTGTTGAGATATTGGACAGATGATTTGATGAAACTAGATTTTTCTCAATGTGAATGCGGTAGTTCTAATCCAAGATTGTTTTTTAAAGGACGATTAAATGATTGTTTTATCATAGATGGTGAGTATGTATTCCCTGAGAATATCGAGAATATTTTATTTAAATACGGTCATTATGGTGAATACATTGTTGAAAACAATAAGGGAAAATACACCATTAAAGTTGAATCAGGAGATACTGTAATTAAAGATGAGATGTTGGATGAATTGAAAGCAATATTGGGAGATAATTGTGTGGTTAGCATTATTATGCCGGGAAGCCTGAATTATGATGGCCACAGCAAACACTTTGTAAATGTCGGGGAATGATCTATGGAAGAAATAATACTGGTTAATCTAGATGATGATATTATTGGGAGCGGTGAGAAAATGCACGTTCATAAAGATGGATTGTTACACAGAGCATTTTCTATTTTTATCGTGAACAATAAAGGCCAGATGCTTATTCAAAAAAGAAATGAGAATAAATATCATTCAGGAGGATTGTGGGCTAATTCATGCTGCTCTCATCAAAGAGCGGACGAGGAATTACAAGAAGCTATTCACAGAAGATTGCAGGAAGAACTGGGATTCGACTGCGAGTTAGAAGAACAGTTTAGTTTTGTTTACAGAACTGTTTTTGATAACTCACTAATAGAATATGAGGTTGACCATGTGTTCTTGGGACATTACAGTGGTGAAATTGAGATTAACAAGGATGAAGTAACAGAGATCATGTGGATTTCTCTTGATGAGTTGAGTGAAAAGCTGGTAAATGAACCTGAGAAGTTTGCGTCTTGGTTTCTCATAGCCGCACCACGAGTGATAAGAGGTCTAAGATAAAGTATGAAAAAAGTAATCAGCTATTTGCGTATAGGGGAATGGCTATCGTCTAAAGTTACGATGATGTTGGGGATATATGCATATTTTTTGTATATGACTGATATAAGGGGATTAACTTCGCTAATCGGAGCCGCAGTCTATTTTCTGTATGTATCATCGTTCCTGGCTATTAGTTACATCGCTAATGATTATTCAGATATAGAAGTGGATAAAAAAGCCGGAAAAGTAAAAGTGATTTCAAAACTAAACAAATATCAGATATGGTTGTCATTTGTTCTTATATTTGTTTTAGGCAATGTTCCTTTATTAGCGTATTGCAGAGATAAGATATATGCTGTCATTTTAGTGATCATAACATATATTATGGGCCTTGCTTATTCAACACTTGGGATCAGATTTAAAGAAAAAGGAATTTGGGGGCTTATTGAGTGCTCTTTCGCTCAAAGGTGTGCGCCTCTGGCAATCATTTATGTAATGCTCCCTCTTAACAAATTCCATGCGTTGCTGTTAGGTGGATGGATAATTGTTTCGTTTTTGGATGGACTGCGTTATATCATACTTCATCAAGTTGTTGACATGGAAAATGATTTAAAAAGCGGTGTTGTTACATATGTGACGCAAAAGAAAAGGAACTATAGGAATTTACTGGCAACTTTATTTATCCTGGATATTATCGGAACTTTTTTTGTTTTGTTACCTATAGCACGAGAACATGTTGTGATTTCATTGGTGATTGTATTCCTGTTTATATTACTTGAATTTGGAATATTCAAAGTTCTAAATGATTTTGCCAAGAAAGATTGGTTCTGCACATTTGATTCAGTTCCGTTTGAGGCTTTTTTGAATTGTGGAATGCCATTGCTGGTTGGCTTGTACGGGGCTACCGGAAATCCTTTTATGTGGATTTATGTTCTGGCTGTACTTGCTATAAGTTGTAGATCAATGCTTATAAAAATAAAGCTGTCCGGTATTTACTTTTTTAGAAATGATGGCTAGCTGTAACTGACCGGAAATGTTCTGAGAATTGGAGGGTAGGAGCAAATATCAGATGAGTGAACAGTATGAGGTACTAGCACCGGTAGGAAGATTTGACGAACTGAATATTGTGTTAGCTGAACAACCGGATGCTATATACATAGGATTAAAAGGTCTTACTTCAAGGCCCTCAAGAACAGATTTCAGTGTTGAGGAAATTGGGGAAGCAACTAAAGTCTGTCATGAAAGAAATATAAAAGTGTATATTGCTATCAATTCTAACGTTAAGGAACATGAAGTTGAGACTCTGTTAGAGAATATTTTCTATCTTGATGCAATTGGAGTGGATGGTCTGATTCTTGGTGATTATGGAATTATCAGTTGCGTGGCGGGGAAGCTGAAAAATGCTGAAATCCATGCCAGCACCCTTTTGGGTGTCTATAATATTGAGACTGTGAGAATTCTTAAGCAAATGGGAATTAGCAGAATTATTTTTTATGCTAATTTGTATCTGGATGAGATGATACAGATAATGAGCACTTTTCCGGAACTTGATTATGAACTGGTTGCTGAGGGTGGAACTTGTTTTAATGACATTAGACAATGCAGATTACCGCACTTTATCACTGATAACGAACATACTTTGTCCTGCAGAAATGGATGCGCCATGTTGTGCGGAGATAAAATCGTAAAGGCGAAAATGCTGGCCGAGCATCCGTGCAGAGTAGCAGAGGTAGTAGGCCTGTACATGGCAGCCGGTATCAAATCCTTTAAGATTGAGGGAAGAACTGTACCGGCATCTGAGCGAGTACAGGTGATAAGAGATTTAAAACGAGAAATAAAGGAATTTGAAGAAGGAAAACCGTTGAATTCTTATTTGCATTATATAAGCAGGTTGAGAAGAGAGGTATATTGATGATTTACATTGGACTTGCAAGATATACTGAACAGAATATCAGACAGATTATCGATATGAAACCTGATGGTGTAATACTTGGCGATATTTTATGCAATAAAAGAATGTTTCCGTTTAGTGGAGCCGAATTGGCTGAGTATATAAATCAACTTGTTGAGAAGGGAATCAGAGTAATATATCAGACACCCATGTACCTGACAGATCGAATATTTGAGCAGGTAATATCTGATATACAGTATTACTATGCGAAGAATCTTATTTCCGGTGTGATCGTACAAGATGTTGGAGCTGCCAGCAAAATTAGAAGTGCATGCCCGTCATTGGAAGTCATTTGGGGCAGAATGGGATATGCAAGAACACCAGTCATTAATACTACTACAATCTCTTTTTATATGAATAATGGAGTATCCGGTTTTGAATGTAAAAATGAAATTCAAGATCAGGTTGCTAATAATCTGGGGGTCTCTTCATACCTGGTATATGGCTGGCCATGCTATAAGACAATTAACAGGGAATGTTATTTCAAATTCGAAAAAAACATATTTGATTCAGATTGCAAGTGTGGCTGTCTGACAAAAGAATTATTGATTTTGGGTCCTGATAAGGAGAATACGGCTACTATTGATGGTTATGTTCTGGGCTTTCAAGCTGAATATTATGAGAATATTGTAAAAGCCTATACAACGAATAAAAAAGTAATCATCTATGGTGAGAATCTAGAGGAGGTGCGCCAGCATATATATGAACTGGAGGCAAAAAACGAATGAATATTTTTATTGTATGTAAGGATTATGAAAGAGAAGCTGTAACAGCGGCATCGAATGAATATTTTGCGAAGCCTTCTGTTAAATATATTGATTGTAAAGAAGCTCCGGAAAAAATAACGATGGCCCCCGTGGTAATAAGTAAGGACTCCGTTGTAGATTTTAAGGGAATATTTATTGGCGGAAACAGTGACAATTTATATGTGTGCTTTGCGGGATACATTTTCCAGGCATCTACAGATGACCAATTGGTTGAAAAAAGAAATGAAATGATAGAGCAGCAGAGCTGGGCTATGGCAAAAAATATCAATGGTATATTATCTGCATTTGATTTTCTGCTTCAAAGAGAAGAATGCAAAGGTATGCCGGATTATCTTCAGATTGAGACTACCAGTTACTGCAATGCCAAATGCATTATGTGCTCACATTATTTCAGCAATAATAAGGGTGCTACGCATCTGAGACAGGAAACTCTAAACAACATGGAGGATGCGATTCAGCTTAGTTCCACCGTTTCACTAAATGGCATGGGTGAGCCTTTTGTGAGTCCTGAAGTTTGTGATCAGATTGATTATTATACAGGTTTTGAAAATCGTATTGTGACCAATACAAATATGTCTGTTTTGAATGACAGGATCATTGCCCAGATAAATACTTCCTTTGACTGGCTTGAGATTTCCATTGATGGTGCAAGCCGGGAGATGTATGAGAATATTAGAAAAAATCTTAGCTATGATACATTAAAGAGTAATTTACTTCGGTTGAAAGAGGAATGTCCTAATGTAAGAAAACATATAGCAACAGTTATTATGCGTCAAAATGTGCATGAAATGCCGGAAATGGTAGAACTTGCTTATGAAGCCGGTGCCAACATTATTACATTTATGACATTGAATTCGAATATCATAATTCAAAATAGTATAGACGAGATGTCAAGATATCCTAAAGTCCTGGAATACTATTCTGTAAAAGCTTTGGAGAAAGGAAAAGAACTTGGAATACCGGTTATTGTTCCTAACGCGGGTTTGATAAATATGGATATCCGTTATGAGGATATTGAAGAAGAATTATCTGTGATGAAAGATATTGCAGCATTTAAGTCACCTGAGCAGGAAATAAAGATGTCCCGGATTGCAGATACTGTCAGTGTTTACCTTCAGAGCCACGACGAAATCCAAAGGGATACAATTCCTTCTAAAGTACGATGCTATGGAATATGTGACTGGATTTTAAAGCATAGCTATGTGGATTTAAATGGAAACGTTGCAATGTGTTGTAGAAATCAGTCCTTCCATATGGGAAATGTAAATACAGAAAAGAGCTTTGCAGGTGTATGGAACGGAGCATTTTATAAAAAACTCAGAGAGATTTTTTACTCAGGATATTTACCGGAATCTTGCTTGAAATGCGGGCTTGTGGAGAGTGGTAACCTTAAGTGCCTGAGTGTAGACATAGATGATAAATTCTACATGGATCCAGAGTACAAGGTTCGTCAGAAGCAGGTTTTGAATAAATTGTTAAAGGAATTAGATAATAAATGAGATTGATTATATATTCTACAGATTATCGTTTGGCGGAAACAGTTCGAGATGAACATGATAGACATGTAAATGCCGAAACAAAAATCATTCAGGTAAATAATCTAAACAATCAGGATTTGCTTGAAGCAGAATATATTTATATCGATTGGGAGATTAGAAAAACAATTTTCAAATGCTATGGAGCCACTTTAGTAGAGAAACCAATTAGTTTTTACAATGCACTATTTGTATCTGATATTGATGATTGTAAGAATATTATGACAATTTTGAATGATGCTGTTGTGAGAAAAGATTGGAAATTATGCAAAAGCATAAATGAGTTCCTGGAGTATGGCGACCTGATTCGAAAGAGAACTATTTTGCGATGTCATCCAGGTAAATTGCAGATAGAAAGCACTGATTTATGCAATGCAAGGTGTATTATGTGCTCCCATGCATATAGCCAGGGTATCGGGACTAATCTGTTTGAATCAAACTTGATTCAGCAGTTACAGGATGAGTTTCCTTATGTGAGAGAAGTGGTGATTCATGGAAATGGCGAGCCTTTCCTGAAAAAAGAAATCATTACATATTTAAGGCAACTGGCACAGTATGATATCAAGTTTATATCCAGCACAAACCTGTCCGTTATATCCGATGAATTGCTGGAAATGTTTGAAAATCATTTCACGGAATTGAATGTTTCCTGCGATGGACACACGAAGGAATTATATGAATCCATCCGCTGTGGTCTGGATTTTGATCATTTTGTAAGCAATGTCAAAAAGGTAAGAGAAGCATGTAAGAGCTTGAATATGAAGCTTGATGTTGTTGTTATGAGGCAGAATATTCCTTACCTTGAGGATATCGTTTCTTTTGCAGCTGAACTGGGCTTTAATGAAGTCGTTTTTAACATGTTATGTGTTGACGAAAAAAATGATAATCTGAATGATTCACCTCTTCTGTATGCTGATGAATATCGAAAAAATATTCTTAAAGCAAAAGAATGTGGAAAAAAATGCGGTATCAGGGTGACCGGCTTTGATATTGGTATAAGTAATGGAGAAGAAAAAAATCGGAATTGTCATACAGATGAGCATATAGTAGAAAATACCGGAATTTGTGATTGGTTAGTTGAGAGTCCTTATATTAATCTGCGCGGACAGGTTGGAATTTGTTGCATCAATCAGATGGTTATCATGGGGAACCTTACTGATGACAGTTTTGAAAATATATGGAATGGCGAGCCATATCAGGAAATAAGAAGCAGGTTTTATAAATGTGAGATACCCGACATTTGCTTAGGATGTGACTTCATGCTACAGGACAGATTAAATCATTTAAATGTTTGCAAAAAGGAAAAACTTGCATTGAAGTTGGAGAGAGAACTGCATATAAATGGATGATTATTTAAAAGACATTATATATAAGACTACAAAGAAAAAAAGTGTATCTTGGTCAAAAGTAAATAGTGGTAGTGGTTTGCAAACACATTCTAAAGCGACATTGGAAGATGGAACTGTGTTTCTGTGTAAGATTCTTGAGTTTTCAAAAGAAAGACTGGAAGAATATAAAAGCATAGTCGACAGAAATATTTCTTGTTTTCAAAACCCAAGTTATATGCTACATGTGACTGGAAATAGATTTGTGCTATTGCTTCCCTGGATTGAGGGAAATGTAGTTGGAAGAAATGAAATATCTGCTGCGGCCAAGACAATACGCAAAGTTCATTGTATTCCCGGAGATGGGGAAATCTGCATTTCAAAGGAGAGTATTGAAAAGGCATTCGAGATACATCGGGATCTGATTGGGCCTGCTTACTTTGATGTTCTGAAAAAATATGTAATTGATAATCTTGATTACCTAAATGGAAGAAAAGTTTCTGTAATACATGGAGATTTACATGTGTTGAACATGCTTAATACAGCGGAAGGCATAATGTTTATCGACATTGATGATTGTAGATATGGCGATCCTTATTGGGATTTGATATATGCCTCGAATTTGAACAAAAATAAAGAAGATAACGCTTTATATTATGAATTTTTGATGAGTTATTTTAATGGTGACATTCCACAGGAATTCTGGAAAATCGCAAATGTTTACTCCATTTATAAGGCAATGAACATTATGCGTTTTGAAACAGAACACACGTGCAACAAAAAGAGTATTTACAAATTTGATGGCTTTATGCTGCAACATAAGATGATGACCTGCGATGTACCAATATGGTTTGAAGAAGTAAGAACAGAGGTATAAATCGATGACTAATGATGAGAGAATCAAAATTTATGAGAATACCATTTCAATTCTTAAGAAACAGAATTGCAGCGGATTGTGCAAGGCTATTGTTTTTGAGAATAATCATGTATTTTCATTTTCAACACCTAGCTTTAATACGAGAATTATTGTCGACGATATTGATTCGTTTGAGGCTATTGAAAAATTTGGACTTGAAGAAAACAAAAGATGTGTATTAAATTTTGCGAATGCATATCTTCCCGGTGGTGGTGTTTTAAAAGGATTTACGGCACAGGAAGAAGACTTGTGTAGAAGGAGTAGTTTGCATCTTTCATTAACTTCTGAAGAGGCAGAAATTTTTTATTTGAATAATAAAGCCTGCCCCAATTTATTTAACGATAATTCTCTGATATTAAGTCCCGATGTACTTGTCCTGAAGGATAGAAGCTATGATTTATTGGTAAATCCATTTAATACTGCTGTTGTAACGATGCCTGCTCCAAATTTAATGAGTAAGCAGGCAGAAGGATTTAAAAAGGACTTACAAGCTCTATATCATGATGAATTTGAACGAGAAGAATTCTTGATTGACTTAAGAGAACGGATGAGTAATGTCATGAAAGGCAAGATGAGAAGAGTTCTGAGCTGTATGTTGGGAAATGGCTATATCGATATTGTATTGGGGGCTTGGGGAGCCGGTGCATTTGGTCATAATGTCTATAATATTGCAAAGCTTTTTAAATCAGTTATTCATGAGGAATTTGAAGGCTGTTTCAGAACTGTAGTATTTGCGGTTCTGGATAACACTGAAGAAAAAGTAAAGGTACGAGCATTTGAAGATGTATTCAAAGAAAATTTATGATGTGATTATAGTTGGAGCTGGCCCTGCGGGACTGGTATGTTCGATTGTTTTGGAATCAAGCGGAAAACATTGTTTGGTAATCGAGCGCAAACATTGCGTCGGGGGAAAAGTCTGTGGCGATGGCTTGACGAGCAGATGTATCAAGTCATTAGAGCACATCGGAGTTGGCCCGGAGGAACTGCTAAAGACAGGAGGGAAGAAGATTTTATATAATATTACTTTTTTTGATCAGATAACATACAAAAACAGATTTGTCGCAAATGATAATTGCAGGGATTACTCTATAGGACTTTCCAGAGATGATTTTGACCAGCTGCTGTATGAGAAAGCAAAAGCATTAAAAGTTGAATTTGTGTTTGAAACTGCAGTAACCAAAATCGAAGAGCAGGAGAATGGCGTACTAATTAATGATATCTATAGAGCTAATACATGCGTAAATGCAGGCGGAGTTCTGGGAATTTCAGGCGGAAGCAGGTCTGATCTGCCGGTTGGCATCTCTTCCAGGGTTATCGGGCAAGGTAAGCTCAAGGATGAGTGTTTCTATTTCTTCAGATACTCAGAATATGCAGATGGATACGCATGGATTTTCCCGGTTGGTAATAATGTCTGGAATATTGGATGCTGGGGAAAAGAGAACAAAAAGAATATCAGATTATTATATAAAGAATTTGAGCAAGAAGTGTTTGATAAGTATTTGAACTTCGAATCATATGATAGAGAGCCGCGTGGAGCATTGCTGGGTGCAGGGGAAAAGGACACATCAGAGAATTGTATTGGAGATGCTGCATGTCTTGTGGATGCATATTCAGGTGAAGGCATTTCACTGGCAATAGAGTCTGGAATTAATATGGCTCGTCGAATTTTGGGACAGGAACCTATTGCTTTTCCAATCAGATCTGCGGTGGCACTAAGTAAAGATGGTATGGATGAATATTTGTTTGAAATGAGTTAAAAACCATATTGCAAGTCAGTAAAACTGTGTGAGCATAACCGGAAAGGAATATGTATGAACGTATTATTGGTGATACCACCAGATAAGCATCTAATCCACAGGGAGTCGGTTATCCCGCTGGGTATTGCATATATTAACGGCGCTTTACGGGGGAATGGGATAAACGTATTTGCATATAATTTGAATTATGCCGAAGAGCGCATTGATGTTTTTCTGGAAAAGGTAATCAGAGAACATAATATAGAGATACTGCTATGCGGAGGCACTTCATACAATTACTGGGGTATGAAGCTGGTGTTTGATTTTGCAAAAAAGATTAATAACAAGATTATCACTATTGGAGGTGGTGCGGGCTATACTTCCAATCCCTTGCTGTTTGCAGAGATGACACAGCCTGATTATGTTGTGCTTGGAGAAGGAGAGGTTACAACTTGTGAATTAATCTGCTGTCTTGAGAATAATGACGATGTAAGTAACGTGTTGGGAATTATGTACAAATCAGAGGATGGATATGTACAGAATGCGGAGAGACCTCTGATAAGTGATATTAATTCAATTCCTTTTCCATCATATGAAGGTTTATCAGTGAACCATTTGTTTGAGGATTTAAATGATTATAATGAATCAATTCATTTCGATTATGAGTCGGTAGAGAATCCAAGGGTGCTGCCAATGCTCTTTGGCAGATCCTGTCCATATGGTTGTAGTTTTTGTTTTCATACCATTGGAAGAAAATATAGGGCGAGAAGTCTTGATAATTTCTTTGAAGAGATAGATGAATTGGTTGATAAATATGATTTGTCTGGAATTACCATTATGGATGAATTTTTCGGAGTGAAGGAAGATGTAATCTATGAATTCTGTGACAGAATAAAAAAATACAACCTGAAATGGTTCGCAGAATTAAGGGTGGATATCATCAGTGACAGGCTGATTAAAAAAATGAAGGACGCCGGATGTACCAACATATTGGTTGGCCTTGAGAGCATGGATGATGGAATCCTTGCAGACATGAAAAAGGGTATTAAAAGTGAACAGAGTGAGAAAGCCTTATCCATTTTATATGAGAATGGGATTACGATTTCCGGTAATTTCATAGCGGTTACGCCTGAGGAAACAATGGAAACCTTTTACAAGACCTTTGACTGGTGGAATTATCACAGACAGTATTCGGTGAACTTGGTTCATCTGCAACTTTGTCCCGGAACGGATTATTACAACCGAGCCGTGAATGGAGGCGTAATAACAGATGAGAAGATATTTATTGAACAGGGATTGCCGGAGCTTAACTGTTCGAAGCTGACAGATTATGAATGGGACAAGGTATGTCGTATTTTGAAATTCACCAGGATGGACGGCGTTATGAACGGAAAGATGAAAATTCTTTCAAACGACGTTGATGGAGTTAGATGTAATTTTACCTGCAGACATTGCTCGAATGAGTTTACTAAGGTTCTTCCTAAAATAAGAGACTTTGAATGGAAAAAATATACTTTTAAGTGCCCGGAATGCGAACATAAGAGCATGTACAGGATTCATGATGATTCAAATGAAGAATTTGAAAAGGAAATCATGAGACAGCAGATAATGAATTATGAGTATGGAATTCAGATGTCTGACTGGTTGAATACTAAAAAATATAAGAATGTAATATTGTATGGCCATGGCCATAACTTGATGCTTATGAAGAGAGAAATTGAAAAAGCCGGTGGTGAGGTTAAAGGTTTTGTCTACCATGATGAACATCATATTAAGGTGTTTGAGTCTCTCCTGAAGGGAAGAATTCTATCTGAAAGTGAAATGAAAGATTTTTGTGAAGATGATGTGGTAATCATTTGTATGACGACTGAATACAATGAAGTTTTCAAAAAACTTAGAATGTTAGGCTTCTTGGGAAAGATTGATTCCATGGTAAATGCAATTTTACAACATGATTATTTTATTGAAGAGAATGTTTGGTAGAAGGCGACATATGGAAAACATACTTGAATATCTTGAAATTAGCATAGTTGAGTATTGCAATTTGAATTGTAAGGGATGCTCCCATTTTTCACCACTTGCAAACAGTGATGATTTCGTAGAACTTGATGAGTTTAAGAGGGATGTAGTGAGGATCGCTGAGCTTTTACCGCACATTTACAAGATAAGGCTATTAGGTGGAGAGCCACTAATGCATCCAAATTTAAATGAAATAATTGAATTTACAAGACAGTGGTATCCTTATTCTGAAATTAACGTTGTTACTAATGGATTGCTGCTTTTGAAAAGAGAAAAAGATTTAGAGAACTGGGCCAAAAACAGAGTCTGTATAGATATTTCACTGTATCCTCCAACAATGAAAATAAAAGAGGATATCGAAGAATTGCTGACACAATATGAGATAAAATTCAGATTTACAGATCCAATAACAGAGTTCAGAAGAAGAATGGATCTCTCCGGTTCAGGCAATGTTGAGGAATCATACAGGAATTGCTTGATTGGTAAGAACTGTAAGTATTTGTACAGAGGAAAGATTTCCGGGTGTCCGGCTCCTAATGTGGTGAAATTGTTCGACCGGACTTATGGTTATAATCTGTCCTGCGAGTCAGATATGATAGATATCCATTCAACTA
>JAEEGL014207901.1_pt1 | contig 16107 bp, 13 predicted proteins | sample 9134231 | NCBI WGS metagenome assembly JAEEGL01 (sample SAMN16246548, study PRJNA631951) | gut metagenome | biome: gut microbiome; feature: rumen; material: fiber-attached | host: Bos | place: Iran: Karaj | collected 2018-10
ATTGCAAATACTTTTGACATGTTTTATGTTGTTTTTTTACTGTCTAATCATAAAATATTATCCGAGCGCAAAGGTAGAAATTTTTTTCGGATTACAATAGCAAAAGAAAGAAAAATTTACATTCTGTTAATATTGACAATTTTTTTATATATTTGCCGCTTTGATAACATAATACATTTTTTATGAAAAGACACAATTTAATTATGAGTATTTTATCCTCTGCCGCTTTGCTGACGGATTGTTCGGGCGGCGGAAAAACTCTTCCTCAGTTGGGCTCTGCGCCTATTGACGAGGTAATTGCGGCTATGACTGAGGACGAAAAAGTTCTTCTTCTTTTGGGCTGCGGACAAAGGGACGTCAACGAGCCGATTGCTGTTGTCGGCGCAACCGATGACATTATTCCCGGTGCAGCGGGTACAACTCACGGCGTTGAAAGGCTCGGTATTCCGCCAATGGTTTTAGCCGACGGACCGGCTGGTCTTAGAATCAAACCGCAAAGGGATTCTTCGGAAAAGACATTTTATTGTACTGCTTTTCCGATAGCCTCGTGTCTATCCTCAACTTGGAACAAAGAACTCGTTAACCAAGTAGGAGAGTCTATGGGTCAAGAAGTTAAGGAGTACGGTGTGGACGTGATTTTAGGTCCTGGCGTTAACATTCACCGCAATCCGCTTTGCGGCCGAAACTATGAGTACTATTCTGAAGACCCCGTACTCGCAGGTAAGACCGCAGCCGCAATTATAAGTGGTATTCAAAAAAACGATGTAGGAACTTCAATCAAACACTTTGCGGCAAACAATCAGGAAACTTTCCGTACAAGTACCGATTCGAGGGTTACGCCGAGGGCACTAAGAGAAATTTATTTGAAGCCTTTTGAAATCGCTTTGAACGAGGCTTCTCCGTGGACTGTTATGACCTCGTACAACTATCTTAACGGCACGTACACTTCCGAAAGCAAAGAACTTAGCGTTGATGTTTTGAGAGGTGATTTCGGTTTTAAAGGTCTTGTGATGACGGACTGGTTTGCAGGGCTTGATGCCGTAGCGCAGGTTAACGCTGCAAACGATTTGCTTATGCCCGGTATCGACCGTCAGTATAATCAGATTAAAGAAGGCTTGAAAAACGGCACACTTTCTCAAAAACAACTTGACGAAAATGTTAAACGCGTGTTGGAATTAATCCTTAAAACGCCGCGTTTCAAAGGTTATAAATATTCCGACAAGCCTGATTTGAAGGCTCATGCAGCGATAACACGGCAGTCGGCGGCAGAAGGTATGGTTTTGTTGACGAACAAGAAAAACGCCTTGCCGCTCTCCGGAGGTAAAAAGGCGGCTGTTTTTGGTGTAACGAGTTACGAGTTTGTCTCTGGTGGTACCGGCTCAGGCGATGTTAACGAGGAATATACGGTTTCGCTTATGGACGGTCTTAAAAACGCCGGCTTTGAAATCGACAATTCGTTGGCGGAGATTTATAAGGTAGAAATCGCAAAGCAGAAAAAAATCCGTGATGCCGACCCTTCGCGCAACAATGATTTTATTTACCGTTTTATGCCTGAAAATTTTTCTATTTCAGAGCAAGACCTCAATAACTACGCTAAAACCAACGATTTTGCCGTTTTGACAATCGGACGTTGCAGCGGCGAGTTTAAGGACAGACGTATTGCGGACTTTTATCTTTCTGATAAGGAAAAAGAACTTTTGAACTCCGTAAAAAAAGCCTTTGGTAAATTGGGCAAAAAAGTTGTCGTAATTCTTAATATCGGCGGCGTTATCGAAACAAAATCGTGGATAGACACTCCTGATGCTGTTTTGCTTGCGTGGATGGGCGGTCAGGAGGGCGGAAACGCTGTTGCTGACATTTTAACAGGAAAGGTTAATCCGTCGGGAAAACTCCCCGTAACCTTTGCAGAGGATTATTTTGACTATCCTTCTGCTAAAAATTTCCCATACGATTATCAAGAAAACAACAAATCGATGTTTGGACGCGGTACGGAGCGCGGAAATGACGAAAATCTTGACTACACAAACTATGCGGAAGATATTTTTGTAGGTTATAGATATTTTTCGTCTTTTGACAAAAAAGTTATGTTTCCTTTTGGTTTTGGTCTTAGTTACACGGAGTTTAAGATTTCTGACTTTAAGGCCGACTATGACGGGAAAGACCTCGTAAAACTTTCCGTCAAAGTTGAAAATACAGGAAAAGTGGCTGGAAAAGAAGTTGTTCAACTTTATGTTTCTGCGCCTCAGACGGGCTTGAAAAAACCGATAAGGGAGTTGAAAGATTTTGGTAAGACTCCTCTTTTACAGCCGGGAGAAAGTAAAGTTTTGGAGTTTGAAATTCCGCTTTCTTCTTTGTGCAGTTTTGATGAAAATAGTTCTTCGTGGATTTTAGAAAAAGGTGTTTACAAATTTCTTGCGGGCAATTCCTCAGAAAATATTTTAGGAACGCAAGATGTTGATATTCAGACAGATTTTTCAAAAAAATGCAGCGATGTCCTGAAAGTAAAACAGGAATTTGAGATTTTGGGAAAATAATTCCCCCGTAGAGCCGCAATGTTTGCGGCTCTTTTAATATATGTTTGCGGCTCTTTTTTTTATGTTTGCGGCTCTTTTTATATATAAAGGTACAATCAAAAAATAAAAAAAATTATTTTCGGCACAATTTTTTCTGATTTTTTTTCGTACATTTGTAAAAAATTTTTCAGTATGAAATATCGGTCGGTACAATATGGAGTAATTCTTATATCGGTGCTTTGCATTTTGATACTTGTCATCACTATGCTCTTTTATTATAAAGTACAGCAAAAACAGAGCGAGGAAATAAAAGAACTTTCGTTTATTAGGCGCAATCTTATGATTGAAAGCGTTTTGAAAATAAAACGTCAGCAATTTGAAGCGGTTATCAACGAAAATTCCGCTTGGGACGAAGTAAAAGACAGGGTTCAGAAAAACGATTTTGACGAGGATTGGTATAAAGAAAATATTGGTGCGATGATTGAATCTTATGGTGGGGCTGATGTTTCGGTTTTTGACAAAAACGGAACGTTAGTTTACAACAATAAGGGCGAAGATTATGCAAATTATGATTTTTACCGCGATATTAAGGTTGCTCAACTTTTGAAAAACAATTACAAAAACGTTTTTTTCAATTTCAAAAGCGAAAAACTTTTCGAGTATTTTTGTTACGGCATTGTCTCCTCCGATGATATTGAAACCAGAAAAGAAACTCCGTCTGGTTTTTTGATTATGGTGCGTGAAATCAGTGAAGATTTATTAGCAGAATATTCCGAAATTTTGGGCGGTGTAGAAGTTCATACTGCCAAAAGCGAAGGACTTTTGGAGACCGCTAAAAACGAAAATTTAGACAATTATTTTTACTGTGTCAATCTTGTAAACCAGTATGGACGCTCTATCGCATATATGTATTTTGTGGCTGAAAACGATGTTGAAAAGGTTTTTGCAAGAACGCTTCCCGTCCTTGTTTTGATTACTCTTATTGTGCTTATAATGTTTGGGCTGATGTTGCTGTTTATTAGACAAAATGTTATAAGTCAGATTCTTACAATGGTTAGGATTTTTGAAAGCGACGATATGACGGCGGTTAAGAAAATGCGCAAAAACAAAACTGAATTCGGTTTTTTGGCGGGTTATATCGAAAAATTCTTTTCGCAACGCACAGAACTTCAAAATCTTAACGCCGAAATGCAGGTTAATCAAGAAAAACTTGTTTCTCAAAACGATATGCTTTCAAGCCAAAAGCAAGAAATAGAAAACCAAATTGAAAACATCAAGGTTTTAAACACGCAGATTATTGAGCGTAACAAAGAAACCGAAAAGAAAAACGTGAGAATTTTTGTTCAGAACGAGCAGTTGAAACAACAGGCTCAGGCTTTGAGGGACAATCAGTCAAACATCGAAAAATTGCAGTACGAACTTCAATTCAACAACCGTCTTTTGTCAGAGGCTAATACCGAAATGTTCAACAGCAAAAATTATGCGTTAAGGATAAAGAGCGTTTTGATGGTTGCCTCTACGCCAACGAAACATATTTTTCACGATTTCTTTGTTTATCAGCATTTTATCGAAAAAGTGGGCGGTGATTTCGTTTTTGCCAAAAAGGTCGGCAAGATGATTTTCGGCGCGGTAGGCGATTGTAACCTGAGAGGCATAGCGGGTTCGCTACTTTCGGCTTTGGACGTTTTTTTCCTTAATGAGACCATAGATTTGGCAAAGACGGCTGAACTACGTCCCGATTATATTTTGAACATTCTTAACAAAAAAATCATCGGCTCTACAACTGACGAATTAAAAACCGATACCGACCGTGACGGTCTTCATATTTCGCTTTTTATGTACAATACGGAGACTCTCAGTGCGTATTTTGCGGCCTCAAAATGTACGATGATGATTGTAAGAAACGGTGAGATTTTGGAGTTTTTCGGCGACAACCTTTCTGTCGGTAAAATCACCGATGATAAGCAGTTTCGTGTTGTTGACATTCAGGTTTTGCCGGGCGACATCGTTTACTTGTATTCTGACGGCTGTACTGAAATTGTCGGCGGACCTTTCTGTAAAAAACTTACCCACGCCAATTTCAAGAAGGAAATCTTGAAACAGCATGTATTTCCTTTGTCGGTTCAGAAAACGGGTTTTAAGAGGTTTTATGAGGAGTGGATAGGCTATCTTGATCAGTCGGAGGATATTTCTCTGTTTTCGTTTAAAATTTAAATTTTGATGGAAAGCATTGGAAATATTCACAACCGTCTGATAATCACGGATAAAGAGATAGAAGCAAATCGTGAAATTTATACGCGGGGATTTTCAAAAAAATATTTTGAAACCTTCTGCGAGTACATTCTTAATCCGATTAGAAAAGTTTGGTATAGGGCGGAGTTTGTGGGTTTTGACACTCTTGCCGAAAGAAACAATCCTAACGCACCTTTAATATATGCGACCAATCATTCCGGTATGGCTTTCCCTTGGGACGCGATAGTTTTTGTTTCGGAAATTGCTGACAGAAAATATCCCGACCCTGACGGAGTGCGTGCTTTGATTTCGCCGATGTTGACAAAATATCCGTATATGTGTCCGTTTTTGATTGACGGTCTTTGGTGGAAGGCGGGCTGTATCAACGCCACGCTGTTAAACTTTGAGACCGGAATGAAACTCAACGGCTCCAACATTTTGATTTTTCCCGAAGGCATTGACGGTATAGGCAAGGGTTTTGACAAGCGTTACGAGTTGCAAAAATTCAGAACTTCATTTATCAGAATGTCAATACGTTACAAGAGCGATGTAATTCCTTTTTATACTATTAACGGCGAGTTCAACAATCCTTTGGCATATAATTTCAAGTCGTTGACAAAGTTTGTCAGAAAAATTGGTATGCCTTTTTTCCCTTTCGGACCCGTGATTTTTTTGGCGGTTTTTCAGCCGTGGATTTTTTATGTTTCGCTTCCTTCTAAGTTGACTTTTGTGATGGGAAAGCCTATTAGAGTTAGCGATATGGTTGAAAACAAGCCTTATGAAGAATTTTCTCAAAAAGAATTGAAACTGACGGCTGAGAAAATTCAAAAAATAATGCAAAACGAACTCCTTATTTATAAGGGAAAATACGGCAAAAAATTTTATGACATCAGAGGTCTTTTGAAGTCCATGTGGAAAAACCGTCGTTATTTTTTTCGTTATTTTCCTATGTTTTGGCCCTTGGTTATGACATATTTTGACGTTAACTATGATGAAAAATTAGGAAAAGATTCTTTGAAATTTTCTTTTAAAAAATGTATTAAAACTATTTTGAAACGTCCTGTTGTTTTGGCGATGTATCTGCCTATATTGGGCTGGCTTTTTATTTGGCTGAAAACACGTAGCATTATGAAAAAAAAGTGTTAAAATATTTGGAAGGTTTAATAAAAAAGCATAAATTCGCAAGTATTTTATAACTTAAATTTTTATAACCATGATAAACTTAAAACAAAACCTTCTCAATGCTTGGGTTAGGGGTCTAACTTTCATTCTTAGTACTTTGGGCTTTACTGCCTGCGATAACGTTTTTAACGCACCTGATTTGTACGGTTGTCCGCCTGAGACGTATAAGATGGTTGATTTGAAGGTTCACGGCAATATTGTCAATGAGCAAGGTCAGAATATTAAGTCGGCGGTAACTGTAAAAGTTTCTGATGACGGCGTTAATTACAAGCCTTTCCAAACCGTTACGACCAATGACTACGGTTTTTATAGTTTTGAACATTCTTTTTACAACGAGTGTAAGGTGGTACGATTTGTCATTTCTGACATTAAAAATTATTATTTGCCTGATTCTGTTGAAGTGCCGCTAAATTATACTGATAACAGTATCGGGTATGTAATAAAAGAATTTAATTTTACTCTTACTCCTCGGATTGATTTTTAAAAAACGACTACTTTTTATTTTTAACCTTAAAATTTTTTTAATATGAAGAACTTGAAACAAATTTTTATCCAAAAATGGGTTAAGTTTTTGACCCTCATTTTGGGCGTATTGGGCTTTGCCGCCTGCAATCATGAAGCAGGTGAGGATGACGCTTGTTTGTATGGTCCGATGCCGATTAATTACAAAACGGTTGATTTATCCGTTAAAGGTAATATTGTCAATGCAAATCAGCAGAATATAAAGTCTACCGTCATTATCAAAGTAACAGAAGACGGTGAAAATTATATTCCGTATACTACCGTAAAGACCAATGATTTCGGTTTTTATCAGTTTTCTGAACCTTTCAGTGATGAATGTGTCGGGCTGCGGTTTGTTGTTCAAGACGATAAAAACTATTATCTTCCTGATTCTGTGGACGTAAAATTGGATTTTCCTAAGGAAGAAGGATATTCGTATGAAGAAAAAGAATTGAATTTTACTCTTACTCCGAGATTAAAATTTTGAGCGCAAATGGGAGAATTGTCTTTAAAAAAGCGTATAGGGCTTTCCATTGCGCGTTCTGTGAAAGAAGCCCGTAAAAAACAGCATATTTTGGCGCAGTTGTTTTGGGAGTGTACTTTGCGCTGCAATCTCAAATGCCGTCATTGCGGAAGTGCGTGTCTTGACAAAAGTAAAATTAAAGATATGCCGGCAGAAGACTTTTTAAAGGTTATAGATTCGGTTTCGCCGCACGTTAATCCTAATCATACGATGATTATCATTACGGGCGGCGAGCCGCTTTTAAGGCATGATTTGGAGTCGGTCGGCAAGGCACTTTATGACCGTGGCTATCCTTGGGGCATGGTAACAAACGGTATGTTATTAACGGAAGAAAGACTTAGAAGCCTTATTCTCAGTGGTTTGCGCAGTGTTACGGTAAGTCTTGACGGCAACGAAGAAGACCACAATTTTATGCGGGGAAATCCTCAGAGTTGGCAACGTGCTTTTTCGGCAATTTCACTTCTTTGCAAATATGCTGACAATATAGTTTTTGATGTAGCAACGTGTGTAACGCCGCATAGTTTAGGCGGTCTTAAAGAACTCAAAGACAAACTTTTCGGTATCGGCGTAAAAAATTGGCGTGTTTTTTCGGCTTTTCCTGCGGGCAGGGCTAAGGACAATCCCGATTTGCAGTTAAGCGGGGCGCAAATGCGTGAGTTGATGGAGTTTATAAAACAGTGCCGGAACGAAGGCAAACACGTCAGTTTTAGTTGTGAAGGCTTTTTGGGGCGTTACGAAAACGAAGTCCGCGACTATTTTTATAGTTGTGAGGCAGGCGTTTCGGTTGCCTCGGTGATGAGCGACGGCTCTATTTCGGCATGTCCGGGTATCAGGGCGGTGTTTTCGCAGGGCAATATTTACGAGGACGATTTTTGGGACGTTTGGGAAAACCGCTTTCAAAAATTCCGCGTAAGAGATTGGGCAAAAAAAGGAATATGTAAGGATTGCAAATTCTTTAAGTTTTGCGAGGGTGGGGGAATGCACCTTCACAATGCCGATGACTCTTTGATGTTATGCCATTTGGAAAGGCTAAACTCCTGACTAAAAACAACAAAGGGGAAGTTTCACAACTTGCCCCTTGCCTAATTATTAACCTAAACCTTTATATTATGAAAAAAAATACTTTTATTTTGTACGGCAAAGATACATATATTTTTTTTATTTCCAATATCCATTATGTAAATAAATGTTAAAAGTTAAAAATATTTTTTACCAGTCTTTTTATTGTATAAATTTTTGTAATTTTGCAGTGTTAAAAATTCACGAAAAATGTCAGTACATAAAGAAGTAAAAGTTGTTACGACACAGGTTTTTCAGAATATGAAAAACAATGGCGAAAAAATCGCCATGTTAACGAGTTACGATTATTCCATTGCGCGTTTGGTAGACCAAGCGGGCATTGACGCTATTTTGGTTGGTGATTCGGCAGCAAACGTTATGCTCGGACACCATACCACGCTACCGATAACAGTTGACGAAATGATTTTTTTCGCTCAGAGTGTTGTAAAAGCCGCAAAGCGTGCTATGGTTGTTGTTGATATGCCTTTCGGCTCATATCAGGGCGATGCACATTTGGCACTGAAAAATGCTGTCAGAATTATGAAAGAGACAGGTTGTCAGGCAGTTAAGATTGAAGGCGGAAAAGAAATCGAAGAGTCTTACAAAGCCATTCTTTCGGCGGGCATTCCGATTATGGCGCATTTGGGTCTTACGCCTCAGTCAATCAACAAATTTGGCGGTTACGCTTTGAGAGCTACGGAAGACGCTGAGGCTCAACTCCTTATCGAAAATGCAAAACTTGTTGAGCAGTTAGGCTGTTTTTCGGTGGTTTTGGAAAAAATCCCAGCTTCGCTTGCTAAAAAAGTTACTGAAATGCTTTCGATTCCTACAATCGGCATAGGTGCGGGCAATATCTGCGACGGTCAGATTTTGGTTTTTCAGGATATGATTGGCATCAACGATGAGTTTAAGCCGAAGTTTTTGCGCCGTTACGCCGACCTTTCCACAATTATAAAATCGGCAGTCGGAAACTATGTAACAGACGTTAAATCAGGAAGTTATCCTAATGAAGAGGAATCTTATTAATTTTTGTGCTACGGTTTCTTTGTTTTTGTCGTGCGCTACTTCTGTGCCTAATAAAAACTTTGAAACCATGCCTTCGGGTCTTGAATACCTTTTTGTTGAAAAGTCTGAAAATATCACGGAGTGCAAGCCCGGCGATGTTTGGAATTTGGACATAAAGTATTATAATTCAGCGGATTCGCTTTTGTTTTCGTCAAAAGACGTTGCTGCTGATTTTGTTATGAAAGTCCCTGAAAAAAATTCTCTTAACGGCTCTGTTGAAGAAGGCATTCTTTTGATGTCAAAAGGCGACAGCGCGGTTTTTAAGGTAGATGCCGCTACGTTTTTCAAAAAATCGCGGAAAATTGATGTTCCTGAGTATATTTTACCTAACGAAAAGTTAACTTTCTGCGTCAGAATGAAAAATATAATTGACGGTAAGGAATATCAAAAAGGTATTGACGACTGGATTGACAAAATGAACGCTCAGGAACTTTTGATTATAAAAGATTATCTTGAACGGGAAAATATTCAAGCCGCAAAAATTGATTCTGGCATATACAAGCAAGTGTTAAAAGATGGGCGCGGCAGTCTTACTGCGTCTGGCAAAACGGTAACAATCAACTACATAGGTTATTTTATTGATGGTCGCGAGTTCGACAATACTTTTGTGAGACAAGAGCCTTTCAAATTTTTGCTTGGTAGTGGAAAAACTGTCGCCGGTTTTGAAATTGCGCTTTCCACAATGAAAAAAGGCGAAAAAGCGCGGTTTGTAATTCCCTCGAAACAGGGTTACGGACCTGAGGGCAGAAAAGGTATTATACCTAAATTTGCAACTTTGATTTTTGATGTTGAAATGATTGATTTTGAATAATTTATGAAAAGAACTTTAATTATATTTATTGTTTTGGCTTCATTAGTTTTTTTCTCTTGCTCAAAAGAAAAAGACGGCAAACAAGCCGAAGAAGAGGCTTTGGAAAGTTTTTTCAAACCTTATGGTGATACTTGTTTTGTAAAATATGACGGAATATATCTGTACTTGACAACAGAGGGTGAAGAGGAATACGAAAACGGCGATTCGTTGATAATAAATTATTCTGGCAAGACGCTGGAAAACCCCGTAACTTTTGCCCCGAAAGAAACAATCCGCACAATTTATCCCGGAGACGATTTTATTGAGGGTTGGAAAATTGCGGTAAAGCACATCAAAAAAAAATCGGAAGGTATTTTGGTTGTCCCTTACAAAAAGGGCTACGGAAAACACAGAACGGGCATTATTGAGCCGTTCAGCACACTTGTTTATACTTTTACGGCGGAGTAATTTTCTTTACTTTCTGATTATAAATCCTTCATCTTCAAATAGGTGAATGTCATTTTCGATGTCTGCGTCTTTGGCGTTGACTACGAGTTCGCCGACGATTGAAGAGTTCATACCGGCACGCAAAGCCTCTTTTTCGATGATTTTTATCATTGAACGGCCACGGGCAAAGCGGAGTTGCGCTTTTGGATTTATGAACCTAAAAATGGCAAATGTCGTCAAAATTTCCTGATTAGAAAGTCTTGCCTGCTTTTCTAACGGCGTTCCCGGAAACGGCAGCATAACGTTTAAAGAGATAGCGTTTACTTCCAAATCTCTTAGTTTCAATGCCATATCTATTCTATCTTCCATCATTTCGCCCAAACCTATAATGCCGCCGCTGCAAGTATAAAAACCGAGTGATTTGGCGTTTTTAATGGTTTCGTATTTGTCAGAAAGTGAAATAGTTGTGCAGACGTTTGGGTAAAAATTTTCCGAGGATTCTATGTTGCAGTGATAAGATTTGATTGTTGTTTCGTTTTGTAGGCGTTGCAACTGCGCATAATTCAAACTGCCGAACGACGCGCATAATTCAACGTTAGCCTTGTTTTTTATTGTGTTCAACATTTTAATCATCGAGGTGAGTTCTTCATCGTTTAGAACTGTATGCGTAGTGTCGATTTCAAAATTCTTCACGCCTTTATTTTTGAGACTGCGCATCGATTCTATCTGACCTTCAACGCCTGTCGGATCGCTTGTTGCATAATAGTCTACTTTCGTAACGCTTGACATCGGACAAAAAGTGCAGTCGTTTTCGCACCGACCAGTATTTTGGTGATAAACCGACCACATCTCAAAATACGATCCGCAAAATTTTGCGCGAATTTGGTTTGCGCTGTAATACAGAGTTTCCAAATTCTCTGTCTCGGCAAGCCTTATTGCCTCTTCTTTGGTTATTTTGTAACCGTTTAAGACTTTGTCTTTCAGTTCTTTAATTTGCGCGAAGTTCATCTCTTATCCTTAAAAATTCGTGTTCAAAATTTGGCGTAAACAACTCTTTGCCGAGATGTTTTTCTATCTCTGAAAACGAGAAAAATCTGCCTTCGTCGATTTCGTTTTTTGCAATGATTTCGGGGTTTTCGTAACGGCATTTATAGACGTGAATAAATTCCGTCTCCAAGGGACATTCCCAAAGATAGTCCGTTATGTGCTCAAACTTTCCGTCAACCACGCCTGCTTCTTCCCAAGCCTCGCGTTTGAGAGCCTCGGAGATTTCTTCGCCGAAAGTTATGTGTCCTCCAACGGAAGTGTCCCATTTGCCGGGCTGAATCAGTTTTTTTTTGCTGCGTTTTTGAAGGAAAACCTCGCCCGCCTTGTTTATAATATGCACATGTACGACAGGGTGAATCAGCGTTTTATCCTTATGACAGATACTGCGTAAGGCTTTGCCGATGATTTTTCCTTCGCGGTCGCAAATAGGCAACATTTCTTCGTTGTCAGCCGCTAAACTGTTAATTTTTAATGTTTTATCCATTTCTTTTTAACACGTTTTTTTTAAAAAAACTCTCCGCCGCTGTCAGATTCGTTTGTTTTGCTGCGGATAACTGTTTCGCCTGACAATATGTTTATAAGACAGATTACCTTGTAAATTTTGCCGTAATAATTTTGAACGGGAGCATACGTTTCCGTTATAGTGTAAGTACCTTCGTTGATTTTTACGGTTTTGTTGACAGACTTTGTGCGTCCGAGCCTTATTTGTAACCAAAAATCGTCAATTTCGGTGTTTTCGCTTGTCATAAGGGTTTCATACGGCTTTTCCGAAAGGTTGATGATTTCGTTGCGCGGTTTCCCGAAAAAGTCGGCGGCTTTGTAATTTATGTCCGTAATTATGCCCTCAGGCGTATATTCAGCGAGCATTATCAGTTGACTCAAAACATCATTTGTTTGTGTATATTCGTCAACTTTTTTGGTCATATCCTCCTGAGTGGCTTTCATTTCTTCCATATTCTGCCTCATTTCTTCCTCCTGAGAAGCAAGTTCCTCGGACTGAACTTTTAATTCTTGCAACAGTTTGTTTGTCCTGATATTGATTTTTACTGTCGCAATCGTAGAAGCAATACTGTTGCCGACCTCTTCGACAAACTGCTGTTTGTAAGGTTCTATTTCGTTGAAAGAGGCAATTTCCGCTACCGCATAAATCTCGTTGTTGAACTTAAACGGCACAATCAAAAGATATTGCGGACTTTTTTCTCCGAGACCGGAAGTTATGTTGATGTAATCCTCCGGAAGATTGCTGATGTAAATACTATCGTTTTCAAGTATGCAACGGCCTATCAGACCAACACCCGGCTTAACCTGCTTTTTCAAAATCTTCCTAATATTATAAGCGTATCCTGCCGTTAGTTCAAAATAAATATCGTCCTTGTTGTCGTCGTTGATAACAAAAAGTCCGCCCTGATTTGCGCCGACATATTTTACGAGGTTGCTTATAATGTTGAAAGAGAAGTCAAACATATCGTTGTTGTATTCGCGCAGAATGTCGCCGAATTTTGCCGTACCTTCTGTAATCCAGTTTTGTTTGCGGTCAAGTTCTTGTCGTTCATCGGTTTCTACACGCGCTTTTTTCAGAGAATCTCTCATGCTCAAAAGCGAAGAACCAAGTTCATCGTTTGCACTTAAGGGTTTAAAAGGCGTGTCAAGGTTGCCGCGTCCGATTTCTTCCGCAAAGTCAACAGCCTTGTCAAGTCCCGCTTTTAAATCGTTAAGTGAGTTAGCGATAATGTCAAGTTCTTCTGTCCGGCTGCTTTCCATTTGAGAATCCGTTTGAAAATTTCCCAAAGAAAACTGTTTCAACAATTCGCCAGATTTGCCCAAAAAGTTGGCCATTTCAGAGGTGGTCAAGAATATAAAAACACCCAAAAACATCAATCCCAAAATCACGATCATAATCATCGCCGTATATTGCGAGGTGTTTTGAGCCGAAACTGCATCACTGTTTAAGACCGAAACAAAAAACCATTTTGAATCAAAAACTTGGTTTTCAAGTCCCATGGCGCAAATCATCATACGGTTGTCCAAAGAATCGGGCAAATGAAAAAACGCAAAACCTGAGGAGTCAACTTTGGTTTTTATTTCGTAAAACGAGGTTGCCGCAAATTTCATCAAATCGTTTTTCAGATTCTCGTTTGTTGCCGTAGAAACGCCCGCAAATTGTCCCGTGTTTGTTAGCAAAAACGATGCGGTATTGCTGTAATCAGCAGCGTTTTTTACCATCGTGTTAAAATTTTCAACCTCCAAATCACCGCTTATCATGGCGCAAAAATTATTCTCGCCGTCCAAAACAGGAATTAAAACGGTAGATTTATAAATAGGTTTAACGCTCGGATTTTCAGGGTCTTCGCTGACAATTCCTGTAATCTGCTCTTTCCCGTTGATTTTAGCCTTGTAATAACTGCCCGAAAAATCGTCGCCGTCTTTGTCTAAATCTTCAATCATGCAGCGTGTACTGCCGTCGCCGCGTTCAAAAGTATAAACCCTGCGGCCGTAAGACTTTGTCCACAAAGCATCTATGATTCCTAATTCCCAAGAAATTTTTATGTTGTCATAATCTGTGTTACGGCGCAAAAAATTATTTGCTGCTGTTTTGTAAACTTCTATGCGCTCGCTTTCCGACAAGATGTCAGTTCCCGAAATTGACGATGCAAAAGAACGCAACGCGCCGATGTTTCTGTCAAGAGAATTTTGAATTTGCAAGACAGCGTTATGTTGCACGCCGCGTATGTTTTTTATCAAAAGCGACGTGTTGGTCTTTGTCGTATGGTAATTAAGATAACCTGCTGACACAATGTAAACTACAAGCGCAGCAGATAGTATATACAAAAGTAATTTTACTTGAATTTTTAGTTTCATCGCTACAATTTTTTCTAAAAAAAGTTATGCAATCTTTGTGCCTTTTTTAGCCGTTTAAAATTAGTGATAAAACTTTAACTTACAAAATTTTTGCGGAAATTTTTTTATAAAAAAATAGAGCCGCAAACATTGCGGCTCTACGGATTAAAATCTTACTCCAAATGTCATCGTGATATATAATGCCTTGTTTTTCATATCGTAAGTTTGTATGAAGTTTTGCGATTCATACAAATATTTTGTTGTTTCGAACAAGTGATACGAACCCGTGAGGTCAAAAAATACATCTTGGTTTCCTATTCCTATACCGCCCGAAAAGATTTGTCTTTCAAAGGTTTTGTCGATGTATTTGCACGGATTTCCGTAAATCGCATAACCTGCTCTCAAAGCGACATTCGGCGAGCATTTTACTTCTGCACCTACTCTGATATTGCTTGTGCCTTTCAACTTGTTTTTGATGGCCTCGTTTTGTAGTTCAAAGTCATAAGAGTCCCAATCCTCGTTTGAAAACTGCGTCATTGAATAGTTAACGTATTCATAATCAACGCTGAGCAAGCCTTTTCCCGGAGCAATAAACGCCGCCGAAGCGATTGCCTTAAACGGTGTCATCAAACTATATTTGTATTTGCTGTCAGGAGACATGTTATTTTGATTGCTGTTCTCGGATTTTAATTCGCCGGTATTGTTGTCAGTATATGTGATGTTGTCGTCATAAAGTACCTTGACCTCAGAATAATATTTGTCTTCAATCTGATACCAACTCGGCGTATGAATTGCCGCACCAAAGCGCAAATAATTTACGGGTTTGAAAATTACTCCTGCTTTTAAGTTAACACCAGTTCCGACATCTTGGATATTTTCTTTGAAATCCCAATATTCGTAATAGACACGGTCATCCTTGTCTTCTTCACTGTAAGTACTTGTTTGCTTGTATCTTAACGTTTCAATACCGATACTTGCGCCAAACAAAAGTTTGTCGTCAAAATTTCCTGAAACGGCAAAATCCCAAGAATTAAGACCGCCTTTGGTTTTTGAAACAAATTTTTGATACTCGCCGTAGCCGCCGGTTTCGCCAAACCAACCGTTATCATGTACGCTTAAATACTGATTTGCATAATCGGCATCGCCGTCAAGCAGCAAACAATCATATCCTAAGCCCACATTATATTGTAAGCCGTTTTCATGCAAACCGTCTACATTCAAACCGTTGGCTCTTTCTTTCCAAACATCAAGCATTGAGCCGTTATCGTTGCGACCGTAAACTCTGCGTTTGCCGTTGAAATCCATAAGTCTGTTGAAAGCAATTCCCCATGACCAACCTTTGAACCCCGATTTGTCAGCGTTGTAATTAGACTGAACAAAACCTACGTTTGCAATTTTGAAAGAGAATTTGCTGTCTTCTGACTCAAAACCGTTGATCGTACTTGTGGAATTGCAGTTTATGAATTGCGGCGTAAAAGTAAACTCGCCTCTTTTATAAACGCTCATTCCTGCCGGATTGCTTGCAAGACACGAAATATCGCCGCCTAACGCTCCGAAAGCACCGCCCATTGCTGTTGACCTTGCGGTTCCTTGTTGAAAACTTCTTGAAAATCTCAAAGCATCATACTCGTTTTGAGCAAAAACCGTTGACGAAATTAATGTCAACGGTATTATAAATAAACTTCTTTTTTTCATAATCCGTTACTGTTAAAATTTTTTGTTTTTTTTATCTGTGTCAGCCGCTTGAAGAACTGCTGCCTATTGACGAAGAAGACGAACTTGAACCTGACGAAGAAGAGCCTCCTCTTGACGAAGACGAACTTCCTGACGAACTTGAACCCGAACGTCCCGAAGAATACGACGACGAACTGCTGCTGCGGTTGCTGCTGCCGTTGGAATAACTTCCGCTC
>JAEEGL016025798.1_pt1 | contig 16107 bp, 10 predicted proteins | sample 9134231 | NCBI WGS metagenome assembly JAEEGL01 (sample SAMN16246548, study PRJNA631951) | gut metagenome | biome: gut microbiome; feature: rumen; material: fiber-attached | host: Bos | place: Iran: Karaj | collected 2018-10
AAAAGTTATATGAGCTTGAAGCCGCTATTAAAGTTGGCGATCCAAGAGTCGTTGAAGTCGGTGGTGTCGAATATAGTGAATCCGCCGAAAGCGTCACTATTATGAACTCAAAAGGCCTAAAATTAGCGCAAAAGTCCAATTATTTTGTGTTTGTTGGTCAGGCTGTTGCTAAAGAAGGACAACAAACAAAGTCTGGTTATGAATTATTCTTAGACAATGATTTCAGTAAATTAGATGTTCAAGAATTAGCTAAACAAGTTGTTAAAAACACCGTTGAACAATTAGGTGGTGAAGCTTGTGAATCCGCTACATATAAAGCGGTCTTGTCACCAGATGTTGCCAAATCATTTATTGGTGCTTATATCGGTAATGCCGATGCTGAAGAAGTTCAAAAACGTTCTTCTTTATTCATTGGTAAATTAGGTCAAAAAGTCGCATCTAGAAAAATCACTATCGAAGATAAACCATTAAAGAGAAATGTCTTTGCTAGATGGTTTGATGATGAAGGCGTGGCAACTTATAACAAACCAATTATTAAACAAGGTGTGTTACAAACATACTTATATAACTTAACCACTGCCGCTAAAGATGGCGTTCAAACAACCGGTAACGGTTCTAGAGGGGGAAGCAAGATGGGAACATCGACATTCTTCTTAGAACTCAAACCAGGCAAAAAGAGCCAAGAACAATTATTTAATGAAATTGGCGATGGCGTTTATATCACTGATGTGATGGGATTACACGCTGGATTAAATCCACAATCAGGTAACTTCTCATTACAATCCACTGGTTTCTTAATTAAGAATGGTAAAATCGATAGAGCTCTCGATGTCATTACCGTTTCAGGCAACTTAGTGGAACTCTTCAAAGATGTTCTTGAAGTTGGTAGCGATGTAAGAGTGTTCCCGAGCGGTATTTCTTGTTCATCCTTAATGGTGAAGAAGATTGTTGTTTCTGGAAAATAATAAAAAATCTACAATTAAGGCGGCTTCGAGTCGCCTTTTTTGTTGCGATTATATCGAACTTTATTGCTTTTTATTTGCTGAACAATCAATAAAGATTGATTATTAGCACAAATTATCGATTATAATTATTAGGCATGATTAAAGGAAAATTATTAAAAATAATCACCGCTTCATTATTAGTTTTAGGTGCCGGATCCGCTGTTGGAGCTACTATTTTTAGTTCAACCAGTAAACAAGCTGACGCTTATTCAAGTGTTTCTTCATATTATTCTACGGTAAACGGTTCTGGAGAATCGCTATTAAACAGCCTTTATACCAAAATTAAAGGCAACACCGATCTCGGATATGGTGGTTTATGGACCGCATACAAAACAACAGACATCAGAAGTGATGGAAAAATCTATGATTTATATTCAGATCACACATCATATACACCCGGCAATAGTCAATGTGGTACTTATTCAAACGTAGGTGATTGCTACAATCGTGAACATACCATTCCAAAATCTTGGTGGGGTGACGCTGAAAGCGTACAGGGTTCAGATTTAATTATTGTTTTACCATCAGATGGAAAAATTAATGGTATGAGATCTAACTATCCATATGGTGAAGTTAGTGGCGGAACGGCATGGAAGCATTCTAGCGATACTGAATCTAACTATTTAGGAACTTCTTCTAATACCAATTATGTAAGCGGTACAGTTTTTGAGCCATTTGATAGTAGAAAAGGTGACTTAGCTAGAACTTATTTTTATGCCGCGACTAGATATTCTCAAAACCCAACAGGTAACAAAAACTTAGGTCCAGTTACAAATTGGACTTCTGGTTATGGAAATTCGGTTTTTGGCGAAGGTAACGGTTATACATATGGATTCAAAAATTCATATTTAACTATGTTATTAAAATGGCATAGAGAAGATCCTGTTTCTTCATGGGAAATCCAAAGAAACAATTTAGTGGAAGATAAACAAGGGAACAGAAACCCATTTATCGACCATCCTTCCTATGTTGATTTAATTTGGGGTGGAACTTATGGTGCCGCTCAACAAAATGGTGAATCCACTAATTCAAATTCTACAGTTGTTAATGGTGTTATCACCACTTCTGGTACACCCACTCCAACAGCCACATTATCAAGTATCGCAGTTCAAAATCCGAAAACTTCTTATAACGTAAACGATACATTTGTGAAGCCAACAGTCATCGCAACATTTAGCGATTCTTCTACATCAGATGTCACAAATTCCGCGGTATTTTCCGGCTATAATCTCTCAAATACAGGAAATCAAACAGTTAATGTTTCTTATACATATGATGGTGTAACCAAGTATACATCTTATAGCATCACCGTCTCTTCTGGTGGCGGTTCATCAACCAGTGGTGAATATAAAATAGTATTCAACACCGTTTCTTCTGATGGATCAGCCACATTGAGCACTCAAGAGGTTTTGGATTTTGCTACCGAAAATACATTAGTAACTTCCTTTACAGATGCCACAAAGTGTTATAGCGGAACAAAAGGTATTAAATTTGGTTCTAGTAGCGCAATCGGTTCATTTACAGCTTCCTTAAAATCGGGTGTCCAATCAAATATTAGTAAAATTGTTGTTTCTTCATATCAATATGGAACCGACACCGGAAATCTAAAACTTACTGTTGGTAGTTCATCGCAAACGTTTTCTCCTTCTTCAGGACTTACTTGGGAACCATCAACAGCTTTGTCTGGAACAACCTTAAAATTAGAAACAACCTCTAAGCGTGCATATGTGAAGAGCGTTACATTTACAATTGGTTCTTCCACACCAACACCTACACCAACTTTATCAAGCATTGCTGTGAGTGGACAGACCACAACATTTAATGTTGGTGATACATTTAGTTTTGGTGGAACAGTTACCGCCACTTATAGCGACAACTCAACTGCAGATGTAACAAGTTCAACCACCTTTAGTGGCTACAACATGTCCATCGCCGGTACACAAGAAGTTACTGCTTCATATACAGAAGGCAGCATTACCGAAACTGCAAAATACAATATTACTGTTAATCAACAGCAACAACCAAGTGGTGATACATATTCAGTCAATCTAAGTGGTGGCACCTATTCTGGTGGTTCAATTACCTGGAAGAGTTCTGATGGTCACACCACCATCACACAAACAAAAGCTACCGGAACTTCTGATGTGAGTAGCAGTTATATCTCTGCGCCAAGAATTTATAAAGGTCATGTTTTGTCATTTGCGGCCGATACTGGTTATAAATTGTTATCAATATCATTAACATATGATGGATCTTATTATGGAAACTCAATGACTGCCGGCATTGCTATTTCTAATAATGTAGTAACAAACAACACGTCTGCAGTAAGTAGAACTTGGGACACCGCCTCTAACGGCACTCACGTAGTGGGATCCGTCTCTTCTAGTGGTTTATCCACTATTTACATCCAAAATGTCGCTACAACAAATGTGCAGTTGAGATTAACCGCTATTTCTATTACTTATGTTTCTAGTTCAAGTTCTCAAACAGCCAACACTTGGGCGGCTTCGTTCTTAACTTTAATCACATGCAATAACGGTGTTACCGCTCCAAGTACAAGCAATTGGGCGACAACAAGAACCAATTTCTTGGCTTTGTCCACCGCTGAACAAAACAATGTTAAGGCTGCAACCGGTAACGAAAACGGAACAGATTTACAAAAGGCTATTGCGAGATATACATATATCGTTAACAAATATACAAATAGAACAAACTATCCAGATTATTTGAATAAGGCATCTCAATCCAACATGATGACACCTATTCAAAACAACTCTGTGACCACCATTTTGGTGGCCATCAGTGCATTATCAATTTTATCTGGTATGACATTAGTCATTTGGTTAAATAAAAAGAAGAAAGAAAACTAATTAAATAGACATTTTGAGAAACGAAAAAGAAAAGCGCGAGGAATTACTCACCCGCGCCTTTTTTGTTATTTAGATTTCTTTTTCTTATCAGGTTTTTCTTCAAAGATAACTTTATATTGGCTTAAGTTCCATTTAGGATGGAGTTCATCAACTTTAGCTAAAGCTTCATTGAATAAATCGGCTTCAATCTTTTGTCTTTGTTTAGGAGTGCTATTGAAGCACTTTCTAACTTTGTTAATGGTTAATAAACATTCGCTCTTAGAACCATCTAATAAACCAGACATCAATAAGTATGTACGAATACAAACCATAGAAAAGTCATTATAGATTAAACGGCGTTCCGCTAACGGGACCTGTTCATCATAGAAGAGTCTGGCCTCTTCTAGTGGTTTGGTATAGATGTTGATATAAATCTTTTGAGCTCTGGCACGAGTATAGACTTTAGCAGAAATAGTTTCTTTACCATTTAAAATGATATCGATTAGTTCTTCAGCTTCCTTAAATTGTTTCTTATCTAAAAGCATATAAACTTTATTTAAGTTGAGTTCTGCTGTGAAATTTGTAATATCTTTGAATGTTGCAATCTCCACATTTGTTTCACCTTGGCTAATTGCGTATTCTACTCTTAAGAGTTCGTTAAAGGCCTTTTTGTTTGCAGCATTAGATGTTAATTTCAAACGATAGCCATCTGTTGTGGCATCGAGTTTAAATGGAAGAATGTTATAAATCAAAACCATTCCACCAATAACAGCGATGACTAGCAAGAAATATGCTAAGTTCACTAAATCAGAACCTATGCCACCTTTATTATTAAAGGTTATGAACAAGATAATGATGATAGTTAATTCGACAACATAGAATAATGTACCAAACATTAAGTATGGTCCCGGATCTGGTTCTTTCTTTGCATCAGCGCGAGGTAAAATTTTAGTTTCACCAGTTAAGCCATCAAAGCCAGAGAATTTAAATTTGGTTTTTTCACCTTCTCTGAACCACATCAAACCAAGAATGTTAACTGATAACAACATATAACGTCCCGCTTTAGCGCCAGCGATATGAGCAACCTCAAATAGGATGGCATTAAAAATAACACCAGCAGCGATTGCTCCAAAGATATAGAAAATATAAACATACGTTTCCATACCAGAGGTGGCAGCGTGTTCTCTTAGAACAGTAATACCAAAAACAACCGCGATAGCAAGAATAATGATATAGACTACAATTCCTGAAACATCTTCTTTTTTCATACAATTCCTTCTTTCTAGCGACAAGATTCAAATATGATTCTTGCCACTTCCTTATCTAGTGGTTTAACGTGATGAGCCACTACACGTGTGCCGTTGTCCGTTAAACAATTCACTAGTTTTTCTATATCAATCACTCCAACTTTGAAGTCTGCTAATCTACTTGGCATACCTACATAACGGAAGAATTGTTCGGTGAGTTTAATACCTTGTAAGCCGTTGGCTTTCTTGTCTGGAATTTGACTATCCCAAACATTTCTTGCAAAGCGATCAAATATGTCTTCATCAAAATCTATATAATATTTTGCCCATGCTGGCCACAAAACTGCAAGCCCCGCACCATGAGCGATACTTGGATATAATCCAGATAACGTGTGTTCTAATTGATGGACTGGAAGTCCAAAAGGCTTGCCAATATTAGTAAGTCCATTGTGTGATAAGGAACTCATTAGCATTAGAACCGCTCTTGCTTCATAATCACTTGGATTTCTAACTACTTTTTGACCAGCCTTAATAACTGATTTCAATAATGCTTCAGCAAATCCGTCTGCGGGTTCATTATCGCTAGATTTTTGGAAATACCTTTCTAAGGTATGCATCATTATATCCACTATTCCACATGCTGTTTGATAGGGATTAACAGAATATGTTAATTCTGGGTTCTCAATGGCGAATACTGGGCGAACTTCTTCGGAATTGAAACCTTGTTTCTTTCCGGTAGCATCATCTTGAATAACTGCGGATGTCGACATTTCACTACCAGAAGCAGAAATGGTAAGAATAACACCAACAGGTAAAGCTTTCTTTGGTTTGGCTTTATGGAGATTAAAATCAAATGGATTACCGTCATAATAATATCCAGCCGCGATTAACTTCGCTGTATCAATAACTGATCCACCACCGATGGCTAATACAAAGTTTGGTTCAAACTCTTTAGCGATCTTTAATGATTCAAGCACGAATTCAATCGTGGGATTTGGTCTAACGCCTTCTACAATTTTATATTCCAAAACCTGCTCTTCTAAAGAAGTGGTAACAACATCTAACAAACCGCTTTTTCTAACTGAACCTTGTCCAAGAACGATCAAAACTTTTCTTGTACCATATTCCGCAAGAATGCTCCCGGTATGTTTTTCTTTTCCGGGTCCAAAATAAATTTTGGTTTTAATACCTAAATCAAAATCTATCATCTTGTCTTACTCCTAATAATGTGCAGTCTAGTCATTGCATCTTCAAAGACGTTGCTTGGTTCAAAGACAAAGCAATTTAATAATCCGTCCGCAGTTTTGGTCTTATATGTCGATAGATAATAAACAATCGAACGAGAGTACGCTAATGAGTAGAATCTCGCCACCGCTTTCCTATCGTTAATATGAATCTTTTTGCTATCTGGAATATTGTTGATAAATCTTAAAAATGTCTTGTAACAAACATTATTCACAAATTCTTCAAATAATTCTTTGCCGGCAGAATTAAGTGTGGCATCAATAAAACCTCTATTTTTGGTGTAATAATTGAAAACCACCACTAAAAGCTCCTTAATATTCTTGGTTCTTTCTGCCTCGGGCATCTCTTCATTTAAAAATACAAGGGTTAATAAATCGTAGATATCGTGAAAATGATAATAGAACGTTTGTCTATTAACTTTACATTTCTTAGAAAGAGTGGTGACTGAAATAGAGTCCAATGGGACTTCTGCCATCATCTCTTTTAAAGCTTCTGCAAAACGATACTCGGTCTTCATTTAAGCCTATAATACTCCTTGATAATCTCTGCCCCAACGGCGGCGTTGTTTAACACTAATTTTATATTTGATTCTAAAGAATCACCACCAGTTAATTCCACGATGGTTTTTAATAAGAATGGAGTGGCTTCCTTTCCTTTAATACCTTGTTCATCCATCATTTTTAATGCTTTATTGATCGCATTATCAATGACTTCCTTGTCCATAGAATATTCTTCTGGAATTGGATTGGTAATTAAGATTCCGCCTTGAAGATTATTGATCTCTTTTTGATACATAATCTCCGCGGCTTCTTTGGCAGAATTGATTTGGTAATCAACCTTTAATCCGCTGTGAGCGGTGTAAAAAGCCGGCAATTCGCCAGTTTTATATCCTAAAACAGGTACTCCCATGGTTTCTAAATATTCTAAAGTGAGAGACAAATCTAAAATAGCCTTGGCGCCAGCACAAACAACAGTAACGTTGGTTTTGGCTAACTCTTGAAGGTCAGCAGAAATGTCCATTGTTTCTTGTGCACCTCTATGAACACCACCAATACCTCCAGTAACAAATAGTTTGATACCTGCTTGACTAGCAATAATCATTGTAGCAGCCACTGTTGTTGCGGCCCACATTTTCTTAGCATAGACAACAGGAAGATCTCTACGAGAAACTTTAACAATACCCTGTCTCTTGCCAAATTGTTCAATTTCTTCTGGTGTCATTCCCACAATTGCATCACCATCAATGATTCCGATAGTGGCTGGAATTGCACCATGATCTCTAATAACTTTTTCCACCGCTAAAGCGGTCTCCACATTTTTAGGATATGGCATTCCATGTGAAATAATTGTGCTCTCTAAAGCCACAACTGGTTTATTCTCATTAATGGCTTTTAAAACCTCAGGATTAATCTTTATCATCGATGTGTTCTCCTTTAAGAGTTTCTACAATGTAGGAAACGATTAAATATATTGATACAGTCAACACTACTATTATAGCAATAGTGAACCAATTTACTAATGTAAGAGATGGGAAATCAATTCCTAAAACAGAAGCTTGGACGCTGACTTTATAAGAAACAAAGCCAGCCGCAGTTAATAAACCACCCTCCACCAAAACCGCTCCAGCAAACACTAAAGAACGATATAGGTTGAGTGGTAAACAAATCTTTAATAAGATTACCAAGCCTAAAATAGTAAAGGTGATAACACTCATTGTTGTTGGAACCACAAGTGGATTATCCTCTGGTCCAGCATAAATGCCGGTATAGAAAATGGTCTTTTGTTGGAAGATGTATAAAACATAGATTATCGCAACAGGGATTAAGATGGCCAAGGCACCGGGAATTGTCTTGCTTAAAATGTTCTTAGCAAATCCACCTTTTGCGGGTTCTTTATTGGCCTCTAAAGCTAGGAAGAATGAGGATAAGCCAATATTAACCAGACTCCATAATTGGAAATGTGTGGCTTCAAACGGATATCTAACATTGATGGTTAAATAAGTGATTAAAAATACTAGTGTACTAACCATCGCGAATATTGTTTTTGTCAAGAACAAAGAACTTGTTCTTTGCAAGTTATTAATTACTCTTCTTCCTTCTTCCACAACACTTGGCAAGGAACTGAAATCAGAATCCACTAAAACAATATGAGAAACGTTCTTTGCAGCTTGTGATCCAGTGTTCATGGCAATAGAACAATCAGCGCGCTTTAACGCCAAAACGTCATTAACACCATCACCCGTCATAGCAACAGTGTTACCTAGTTTTTTAAGTGTCATGATTAAGATTTCTTTTTGCTCTGGAGTGACTCTACCAAATATTTGATATTTATCCGCAACATCAGCAACCTCTTCATCAGACAAACCGGCCAAGGAAATAAATTTATCAGCATTTTCTATCCCTGCTTCTAGAGCAATGTGGCTAACGGTTTGGGCGTCATCACCTGAAATAACTTTAATAGCAACATTGTTATCTTTAAACCATTTAAAGGTTTCGATAGCGTCTTCTCTAATATGGTCTTGAAGAACTATTAAGGCTATTGGATTAACGATGCCATCGACTTTATCATCTTTGATAGGTGCTTTAGATTTTCCTAAGACCAAAACTCTCAAACCACGTGATGTATATTCCACACATCTATTGATAACAGTCTGTCTATTTTCAAGGTTTATAAACTCTGGCGCACCAAGTACATATGTTTCGTTTCCAGTGAATGTTGCGGCAGAATATTTGTTATCACTATTGAATGGTAAAGCCGCTACAATTCCTTTAGAAATTTCATAATTAAAGCGCTTTTGCAGGGATTTTGCAGTTAAATTGCTATCTTTTGTGGCAATTAATAGGTTCGACATTATTTGAGAAATGGCGTCTTCTGAAAGTCTTTCAAGACCGAAAGGTATAACATTTGTGACATCCATTTCGCCATTGGTAATTGTACCCGTCTTATCAACACAGAGAACGTTGATTCTAGCTAACATTTCCACTGAATAGAAATCTTGTACCCTTGCACCACGTTTGCTGAGTTTTAAAACAGCTACCGCTAAAGCGACAGAAGTTAATAAATATAATCCAGCGGGTATCATAGCTAACATAGAACCGGAAATCCCCTTCATAGAAGATTTGAAATTATCAAAGGTGCTGAATCCGCCTTTTATTAAATAAACCACAAATATGGCTATAGCCATTGCAACAACAATAGAACCAATGATTTTAAACATCATATTAAGGGTTCTAAGAATCTCGGATGGTGATCTCTTAAACTTTTTAGCTTTAGATTGAAGACTTTCAATATAACTTTCCTCACCAATCTTATCAGCAAGCATAAATCCCTTACCGCTTACTATGTAAGAACCAGAAAATAAGACGTCGCCTTTCTTTTTAACAATGTTTTTTGATTCACCCGTTAAAGCGGATTCGTTAACAATTAAATTGCCTGATAACAATGGTCCATCCACACATATTTGATCTTCTGCTTTTAAACAAACCAAATCATCAAGGACAACTTCGTTTGTGGGCACAACGATTTCTTGGCCGTTTCTAATGACCGTGACTTTTGGTTGAGTTAAAACTCTTAATTTGCTCATCAAATGACGAGCTTTAATATCTTCATACAAGCTAATTGCAATATTAGGAATTAGAACAACTAAAAAAGTTAGTCCTAACCAGTATTGCGCGGCAATCATTAACCCCGCAATAATGAACATTAATATATTAAAGAAACTGAAAACATCACTTAAAATGATTTCAAGATAAGTTTTGCCAACAACGATTTTGGTTTTATTGGTTAACCCTTGTTTAATTCTTTCATCGACCTGTTCTTGAGAAAGACCTTCTTTTAGTATGGGTGTGACACGTTCGATGTTTTCTTCGTTTTTCATACGTGTTTATATAATAAAAAACTTGGACATATTTTTAAAGTCCAAGTTTACTTTTCTTTTCTCTTTTTGCTTTAAAGTAGTTCGATATAATCGAGGAACATTCCTCTTTTAGAACGCCACCCTCAACACCAGGATGATGATTTATTCCGTTTGCGGATAGCACATCAATTGAAGAACCAAGCGCACCACCCTTAGGATCACTAGCGCCATAATAGATTGTTTTAATTCTCGATTGAATAATCGCTCCAGAACACATAATACATGGTTCAAGGGTGATATAAATATCACAATCTTCAAGTCTCCAACTATTTAGTTTTTTGGATGCTTTTCTAATGGCAATTATTTCAGCATGTCCTATCGGATTTTGTTCTGTTTCTCTAACGTTGTGGCCTCTTGAAACAATCTTATCGTTTTTAACGATAACACAGCCTATTGGAACCTCGTCAATCAATTCAGCTTTTTTAGCTTCCTTGATGGCCTCTCTCATGTATCTTTCTTTCTTTTCCATAAAAACAAACCACCGCACATGAACAAGATACTTAAGGCTGCTGCATTCCTACCCTGACCTGGTTCGTAGATGCCCATCGCGATGGCGGGGTAATTATAGCACAACGATTTTATTATATAAATAAAAAAGAGGTTTCCCTCTTCATTAGCAGGTGTATGTAACTGAAATGGTATCAATTGCAATATCAGTTGTTCTGTCCTTTCGATAATCCAAATCTTTCAACTCAACCTTCATAGTCCAGGAATTCTTTCCGATACTTGCACCAGTAAAATTTTTACTATATTCCCATTCATTATTTGTGCCGCTAATTGTTACTTGAACAAAATTAGAAACATTAACGAGTCGAATAGACATATCTAAAGTTACTGTTTCCCCTTTTTCAACACTAAATATGTGGTCTCCTCCAATGGTGCAGGAATAAGCATCATCATATTCTGTTGTGCCGGTGGTTTCAAAATCCATGTTTGTCACCGCGGTTTTACCAGTTAATTTAAAAACCGTTTGATAACTTGAATAAGAAACTCGAGAGGCATTACTTGCGGTAAATGTCATTGTACGATTGATTCTATCATCGATAGCTTTTAATTCGTTAAAACTATTTCCACCCAAAACAACACCTGCGATAGATGCAAGTGCGGTAGATCCGATAAAAAATGTGGCAAATAACTTCTTAACCATATGGTTAAAAATTATACACTTTTAAAAATATAATTAAACACTTTTTTGAATATTTGTTTCATTATAAAGAAAAAACCACCTAAAGGTGGTTTTAATTCTTTTTGATAGAACTTATTTAACTGGTTTTAAGACCTTGATTCCACCCATAAATGGTTGGAGAACCTCAGGAACTAAAACAGAGCCATCTTCTTGTTGGTATTGTTCAAGAATAGCGGGGAAGATACGGCTTGTTGCTAAACCAGAAGCATTTAATGTATGCATATATCTGGTTTTACCAGATGCCTTATCTCTATAGCGCATCATGCCGCGTCTCGCTTGATAATCACGGGCGTTAGAAGCGGAAGAAACTTCTTTATAGATTCCAATTGATGGTAAGTAAACTTCTATATCGTATGTTCTCGCCATTGAATGAGAAATATCGCCGGCGGCTAATTTGGAAACTTGGAAATGCAAGCCTAGTTTTTCAACAAGATTAGATGCTTTTCTCACTAATTCTTCGAAAGCGGCATCGCTATCTTCTGGTTTGGTATATTGAACCATTTCGATTTTATCGAATTGATAACCACGGATCATTCCTCTTTCTTCGGTTCTATAAGAACCAGCTTCTCTACGATAACATGGTGTATAAGCAAAGAATTTCTTTGGCAGTTCCTCTTCGTTTAAAATTTCGTTTCTATATAAATTTACAAGAGCGGTTTCGGCGGTTGGTAACAAGAATCTCTTTGGATCTGTACCTTCAAGCCAGAAAACATCTTCTTTGAATTTGGGGAATTGGCCTGCAACAAGTCCAGATTCTTCATTTAATAAATGTGGAGGTAGGATAAATTCATATCCATCTTTTAAATGTTCGCTAATGAAGAAATTAAGAATTGCCCATTCAAGTCTTGCACCTAGGTTTGTGTAGATCCAACTACCGCGACCAGCAATCTTGCTGCCACGTTCATAATCAACCAAACCTAAAGATTCAGCTAACTCAACATGGTCTTTCATTTTGAAGTTGAAAGTTGGCTTCTCACCAAATGTCTTAATGACTTTATTGTTTTCCTTTCCACCACCAAGCAAATCTTCGTCAGGAATGTTTGGTAATACGATCAAGAAATCATAAATCTTTTGTTCTAAGTCTTTTAGTTTTTGCTCGTTTTCTTGGTTGTTTTTAGCAATTTCTTTAACTTTTGCAAAGATTTTAGATACATCTTCACCATTTTTCTTTGCTTGTGGAACGCTTGCAGAGAGTCTATTCATCTCGGCTTTGTTGCCTTCGACTTCTTTAATTAATTCTTTTCTTTCTGCATCCCATTGAAGTAGTTCAGTAAAGTCTGCATCCCAAAGTTTTCTTTTTAATAGTTCTTTAATTTTTTCTGGGTTTTCACGAATAAGATTAATATCAATCATGGTGATATCTCCTCCTTTTATTTCGATAACTTTTTAATGTTTATTTGTTCTAAATAAAACCATCTTAACTGTTCACCTGTAGCTCTTAAATTATATTTAGAAACATACTTATAAGCTTCCTCAGTTGTAGGTTTTAATTTTCCGTCTAAATAATCTTTGATTAATGATGTAATTGTCTCAGAAAATTGTCCTAAGTAAGCGGTTTTACCATCCACTAAGATGTCTGGAAATACAGCTTGTTTACGGGCAATGATTTGACATTTTGCCGCCATCGCATCCATTAGACTAATTACACCTGTGGTTTTATATCCTGGGATAACGAACAATGCCGCATTCAACATTGCGCTTCTATAGATGTCATCTGGAACAACATTAATGAATTTTAGGTTCTTGGGGACAGACATGAATAGCCTTTTCATTTTTAATGAATTATAGATTCCGAGAATGGTTTCTCTACCAATATAGTAAAATAACGCATCTGGGTTGGCTTTCGCGGCACCCACGAAAGAACTTATTCCTTCCATGGTTCCATCATATTCACCGATACCCACAATTAATTTTCTTTTAGGATCTTCTCTGAAATAACGATAGAAAATTGCTTTCTCATCATCTCTAGAAAAATCAAACCTCGACATGTTAATGCCAGGCATCGCCACTGAAACATCAGCGGTTATACCTTGATCAACTAGAAATTCTCTTGCTGTTTCCGAAGGAACTAATACCAAATCAGCTTTATTTAAGAATCTTTGAGCTTTGGTGGTTAGTTCAGTTAGTCTTTCGTTATCCTTGATTTTATGTTCGAGATATGAAGCTAATGGATCGTTTTCACAATATAAAGCACTGACCACAACTGGAATATCGTTTTCTTTAGCATCGTTTAATTTGTTTTCATCTTCTGGCGAAATCAAATGAACAACATCGTGTCTTTCAACAATACTTGTTGTGTAGTCAACTCCGACCATTTCAAGGGCGCCCTTAATGGTTTTTCTTAAACGAACGCCCTCAAAATCGGATGCTTTTTTATTTGGTTGAAAACTAACCAAGACTTTCATAATTATTCTTCAGGATTGTCGATTGCTGGATTTTCTGGTTCAGCACCTTCTGGTAATTCTTCGCCCTCTTCTGCTGGTTCTTCATGAGGAACGATAGCAATAGAGGAAACTCTTTGACGACCTTCAAGATTCATAATCTTGACGCCTTGAGTGTTACGGCTGGCAACACGAACTTGGCTTAATGGAGTTCTAATAACGATACCAGCATTGGTGATGACCATTAAGTCATCTTCTAAGTTAACAGCACGAACGGCCACTAGAGTACCGACCTTTTCGGTAGCTTTTAATGTGGAGACACCTTTTGTGCCACGTTTGGTAATACGATAGGTTGGTTCACCATCATCATCGATGACTTTAGTCATCTTACCATAACCTTTATCGGTAACAACAAGGATGTGGTCGCCTTCATAGCTAGCGGTACAACCGACGACTTTTGCACCAGGTGCCAATTCAATACCTTTAACACCAGAAGCACTACGGCCCATAGTTCTGACTTCGTTGACTGGGAAGTTGACCATCTTACCATTAGAGGCAGCGATGCCAACTAATAAGTCATGGTGATATTCACCGTTTTCATCAGCAAATTCTGCTAATTCATTCTTATCAGAAACTTGTTTGACGTTTAATAAGTTGTCACCTTCACGTAGTGTGATGGCAATTTTACCGTTTTGACGGATGGATTCGTATTCTTTTAATGGAGTACGCTTCACAATACCTTCAGTGGTGAAGAACATTAAGTAACGATCATCTCTATATTCATTAACAGCGATGATGGATTTAACATTTTCGCCTTTTTCAATGTTGATTAAGTTAATCACAGGGACACCTTTACCAGTTCTTTGATATTCAGGAACTTGATACCCACGGATACGATAAACTTTACCTAAATCTGTGAAGAACAATAAGTCGGTATGTGTTTTGGTATAAATCATTAATTCAACGATGTCGTTTTCATTTAATGAAGCACCTCTGACACCACGACCACCACGATTTTGGGTTCTGAATGTATCAGCGGATAATCTCTTCACATAACCACCTCTTGATAAGGTGATAACGATATCCTCTTGTGGAATTAAATCTTCATCATCAATAGAGGCATCACTATTAGTGATTTCGGTTCTTCTTTCATCACCGAATTTCTCTTTGATTTCCAATAATTCGTTAACCACGACTTCGGTTTCGTTTTCTCTACTAGAAAGAATGCGACGGTATTCATCAATGTTCTTTTCGAGTTGCACTCTTTCAGCTTCGAGTTTTTCGGTTTCGATACCAGTTAATCTACCTAAAGTCATCGCTAAAATAGCTTGAACTTGAGGTTCGGTAAAACCGAATTTTTCCATTAATCTCGCAGTGGCGTCTTCTCTACCTTTACTGGTTTTGATGATATCGACCACTTCATCGATGTTGTCATGACATTTAATTAAACCGACGACAACATGATCACGAGCTAAGTCTTTATCTAATAAGAATTGTGTTCTTCTAGCAACGACTTGGATTTGGAAATCTAAGTATTCTTGTAATAATGTTTTTAAAGAGCACACTTTTGGTGCGTTATCAACTAAACATAAGTTGATAATACCAAAGCTAACTTGTAATTTTGTGAGTTTGAATAATTGATTTAATAAGACTTCTGGAATGGCATCTCTTCTAACTTCGATAACCACTCTAATACCATCTTTGTTAGATTCATCACGGATATCAGTGATACCATCGATGACTTTATCTCTCACTAAACCCGCCATATCTTCAATCATCGTGGCTTTATTAACACCATATGGAATTTCTTCCACAACGATTCTCTTAAGACCGTGTTCACCACGTTCTTCAATACGGCATTTACTACGAACGGCAATACTGCCTGTTCCGGTTTCATAAGCATCTCTAATGCCAGCACGGCCAAGGATTAAACCACCAGTTGGGAAATCGGGACCTTTCACGTGTTCCATTAATTCTTCAACGGTAATGTCTGGGTTTTTGCTTAAAGCAACAACACCATCAATAACTTCACCTAAGTTGTGTGGTGGGATGTTTGTGGCCATGCCAACAGCGATACCGCTAGAACCATTAACTAATAAGTTAGGGAATCTAGAAGGTAAAACGGTTGGCTCTTGGTCAACACCATCATAGTTGTCCATGAAATCGACAACATTACAACCGATGTCTCTAACCATTTCGAGGGCCATTTTGGCCATACGAGCTTCAGTATAACGATAAGCAGCTGGTTCGTCGCCATCGATAGAACCGAAGTTACCATG
>JAEEGL010253257.1_pt1 | contig 16106 bp, 24 predicted proteins | sample 9134231 | NCBI WGS metagenome assembly JAEEGL01 (sample SAMN16246548, study PRJNA631951) | gut metagenome | biome: gut microbiome; feature: rumen; material: fiber-attached | host: Bos | place: Iran: Karaj | collected 2018-10
AAACATTCGTTAGTTTGAAACCATTGCCGAAGAAGATGGGAACAACAGATGACGGAAATCTAGAAACATTTATTCTTGAGGGATTTTCAAGAGGGTGGAACGCTTGTCTTGAGGAGATAGAAGAATGAAAGCAATATTAGTTCTTGATAAGATGCCTAACTCATGCGAAGAGTGTGTAGTTCGTTGTGATGGATATACGGCTAAAGAGTACGCTCAAAGAACCTTAATAAAGCCTAATTGGTGTCATCTTAAACTGATGCCGTCCAAAAGAAAAAGCATGGTGGAGTGGGTCGATGCGAATGTAAAGTCGCACGATATTACTGAATACGATAAAGGCTGGAATGCCTGTGTGGAGTTTATAGAGGGGGAAAACAACAATGGTTGAATTTATGGCGAATCTGTTCCTGGGGAACATGTTCGTGATGGCGATCACGATCCTGCTGATCGGGTTTATGTTCCTTTTACGGGTCATGCTCAACGTATGGTTCGATACCGATTTCTTCAAAAGCATCGTGGCATGGTTCAAGAAGGCGGACGAAAAGATAGAGCAGAAGCGCAGGATCAAGGAGGAGCGGGAGAAGATCAAGCTGGCAGAATCAAGAGAGACCTGGGTGGTCGACGAAGTTCCGAGGAAGATCTATCCGGACAAGGAGTTCGAGGACTGATGGGACGGCAGGCATACGAATACGGCATCTTTGAAGGCGATAACCTAGTGGCCAAAGGGACCGCGAAGTTCCTCTACGACCAGTTCAATGTGGTTGTCCATGAGTATGTCTATGCAAAGTGCCTGTGGAGAAGGAAGTACAGCATCAGAAAGCTTGGGCTTCCGACAAGAAACGTGGTGATGCAGAAGGGCCCGATGACAAACGAGCAGTATGCGGAACAGCTTGCCAGCAAGATCCTGAGACTGAAATACGACGGAAACGTATACGCAAGCGATCCGGATATCTACCGCAAGGATCTGAACGATGCAGGAATCTACTTCACGTACCGTCCGTGCATGGACGGAGTGGGATATATTTTGGAGAGGTGCTAAATGATCAACATTAACAATGTGGTCCTGGTCGGAAGACTGACGAAGGACATCGAAGTGAGGAAGACGGAAAGCAACATTTCCGTGACCGCCTTCACTCTGGCGGTGAACAGAAGGATGAAGAACGACAAGGGAGAATACGATGCGGATTTCATCAGCTGCGTCGCCTGGAGACAGTCCGCCGATTTTTTGGGACAGCACGCCGCCAAAGGGGATATGGTCTCCGTTGAAGGCAGGATCCAGACAAGGAGCTTCGAAGGCAAGAACGGACGCGTCTATGTGACGGAAGTCATCGCAGACAACGTGCAGCTGATCTCTTCGAAAAAGGAAGATCAGACCTATGTGAAGAAAGCGGAACCGAAATGGGATCTGAGCGAACCAGTGCAGTCGGAGACCACGATCCAGTTCGAGCAGGAATCGCTGCCGTTCTATTGATGGGAGAGAGCCGTGAAGAAGGACGTTGAAGCATTCAAAAGGGAACTGGGCAACTACAGATACTATCGATTAAATCTGGAAGGCACGATGGAACTGATCGAGATCAACGAGTACAATCTTTCCAATCTTCACGGCCTCGATCCTTCGAAGCAGCATGTCTCTTCCGGGGTCCCCTGGGTGGAATCGGAGGAGTTCAAGAGAGTTTCAAAGGAACTTGCGATGCTCTACGAAAGACTTGAACTAAGGAAGAAGCAGATCTCCTACATCGAGTACGTTCTGGGACGTCTGTCGAAAGACACCAGGGAGGCCTGCCTGCAGATCTATGCGGACAGGAAGACCTATTCCGAAGTATCCCGGAAGATGAACATCTCAAGGAAGGGACTGTTCTACCGGATCCAGAAGGAGCTTGACAGAGTACTGTGATTTTGAAACGCGTTTCCAATATTTTCAGATAAAATGATAGTGTATGAAAATGGCAGAAGGATTCTGTCATTTTTTTGTGAGGTGAAACATGAAATGTCCATACTGTCAGGACAGGCCCAACATGGTCAAGAAGCATGAAGACCACGACTACTGGTGGGAATGTCCCGTATGCCGAAAAACGGTAGGCAAGAAAGAAACAAAGGAAGAGGCAGATGAACAGAACGAATCAGACTCTTGATGCGGTGAACATCTACTACAAGCGGAACCTGGACGAGATCGGCGGAATCGAGACGATGACCTACAATCTCGCTGTGAAATACCAGGACAGAGATATCCTGTTTCTGTCGGAACACATCCACCCGAGGCAGCTGCCGAGGCTTCTTAAGGTAGCGACCGTCGAGAAGTACGATCCGAAAAGGACCTACAGATGCAGGAACTGCTTCCTGACGTTTGAAAACGAGGTACCGAAGAACATCATAGCCGAAAGATACATCCGCATGGCCCACAACAACCATGTCATCCTCAAGGAGGACGGCTATGTGCTTCCGGACGATTTCGATCAGACCGAGAACTACGGCGTTTCAAAGGACGCGTGCAGGGCGATGGAGCAGCTGACCGGCAAGAAATGCGGTTACTGCCCGAATCCCTACCTTCCGATCAAGGTCACGCCCTTGCTGAAACTCGTCTCCCCGCAGAGATGGAGCCCGGAAAAAGGGATAGACCGTATCGAGAAGATGGCCAGGATGCTGAGACAGAAAGGTATCCCGTTCATCTGGTACATCGTGACCAACAACAGAAACGGTGTGGAGAAGCTGGGAATTCCGGAACTTGTCCATGTGCCGGCGGATCTCGACGTGACGCCGTGGATCTCCGACGCAGACTATCTCGTGCTGCTGTCAAAGCTCGAGGGATCACCGATGGCCCCCCAGGAGGCTCTGATGCTCGGAAAACCTCTGATCGTCACGAAACTTGGATGGGTCGAGGACCTGGGGCTTGATGAAAGACACGGTTTCTTCGTGAAGGAAGATCTATCAGACTTGGATGTCGAAGAGATCTACCAAAGGAAGGGAACATTCTCATTCAACTGGTCTCCTCCGGAAGACAGATGGGGAGAGCTGCTGCTTGAAGGAAAGATCGAAAGGAAAAGCAAACCAATGAAACTTTACAGAATGAAAGCGACCGATGAGTCCTACAACAAGGGCGTCATCGTTATGGAACTGGGAAGGATCGCCGAAGAAGGCGAGGAATTCGAGACTACGGAAGACAGGATAGAAGTTCTTACCGGAAACAACACGTTCGGCTGCGCATTTGCCGAAGTCATAGGCGAAGTAAAAGAAAAGAAGGAAGAACCGGAAAAGAAGAAGACGACCAAGAAGAAAGCCCAACCATAGGCTGAAAGGAGGTAATATGTCTCAGAGAGCATTCAAGACCGCAGAAGAGCTCGAACAGAAGTTCAGAGACTATATCGAATACTGCCACAAGGAAGAAAAGCTCGCAAATATAGCGGGTTTCTGCGTATTCTGCGACATAAACAGGGATACATACTATGCTCAGAAGGAGTATTACTCCGACACAATTAAAAAGATAGAGCAGATGCTTGAAGAGGAAGCGATCAACTGCAAGTCGATAAACGACACCTTCAAGATCTTCTACATGAAGAACAAGTTCTCTGAGGATTACCGTGACCGGCAGGAGCTCAGCGTGACCCAGAAGGTGTATGACATCGAAGGATAAGATACGGATCCGGATCTCCGAGAGCGTCTGGAATCCGCATTTCCGCTACATGAACGATGCGGAGGAGAGGTATCTTGTCATCTACGGATCGGCAGGATCCGGGAAATCCTACTACATCGTCCAGAGATACATACGCAAGATGCTTAAAAGCGGCGGAAAGATGAACCTTCTGGTCGTAAGGAACACCGGAAGGACCAACAGAGACTCGACTTTTGCGCTGTTCAAGCAGATCATCACAAAATGGGGGCTATATCCGGAGTTCCGCATCAATTCCGCCGACATGCGCATCATCTGCGGAAACGGCTCGGAGATCATATTTTCTGGGCTTGATGACGTCGAGAAGCTCAAGTCCATTACTTTTACCAATGGAGAGCTTACGGACATCTGGATCGAAGAGGCCTCCGAGATCTCGGAAGCGGACTTCAACCAGCTTGACATAAGACTTCGAGGCCGGGGAACCAAGAAGCAGATCGTGCTTTCCTTCAACCCGATCGACGTCAACCACTGGCTCAAAAGAAGGTTCTGCGACGATCCGAAGGACGATGTGATCCTGGACCATTCCACCTATAAGGACAACGGTCACCTCGATGAGGAGTACATAAAGCTTCTTGAATCGTACAGGGACACGGATCCCTACTACTATGAAGTCTACTGCCTGGGAAACTGGGGAGTGCTTGGAAATACCGTATTCGATGCCAACCAGATAAGCAGAAGGCTTGCAGAGCTTAAGGAACCGCTGAAAAGAGGCAGTTTCACGTATTCCTACGACGGTCTGAAGATCACCGGCATCGAATGGGTAGACGACCCCAACGGCTTCATATCCATCTACAGAGAGCCGGAAAGCATGAAATACTGCATCGGCGGGGATACGGCAGGCGAAGGTAGCGACTACTTCATCGGCCAGGTCGTATCAAGGGAAGGTGAACAGGTGGCCGTGCTCAGGCAGCAGACGGATTCCGACCTCTACACCAAGCAGATGTACTGCCTGGGAAAGTACTACAACAACGCACTCCTTGCGATCGAGACCAACTTCGATTCCTATCCGATCCAGGAGCTGCAGAGGCTCGGCTACATGAACATGTACGTCAGGCAGGTCAACGATACGGCCTTAGAAAGATACAAGAAATCCTACGGCTTCAAGACGGACGCATGGACCAGACCGAAGATCCTGGGAAGGCTCATAGAGATCGTGAGGGACCACGTGGAGTTCTTCAACGACCGTCTCACTCTGGAGGAGATGCTGACGTTCGTCAGAAACGATAAAAGCCGCATGGAAGCCAAGAGCGGAGCGCACGATGACCTTGTCATGGCCGTAGCGATAGCATACGAAGGCCTAAACCAGGTCATAACGAGAAAAGAGAAGACGAAGATAGACTACAAGTCCTACAACGCGGGAATCGATTACTGGGGGTAAACATGGAGATCATACTGATCATACTGACCAGCACTCTTCTGAGTGCGGGTTTTCTTGTTTCATACAGAATGGGATACAACGACGCAAAGTCGAAGAAGGATCCCGATTCGCTTGAGATCAACCGCCACAATGCCAGGATGATGAAGGAATATGCGAATTTCGTATCCTACAGCGGTGAGGAAAGGGGAAACTAAATGGACATCAGAATGAATCCGGAAGAGATCTGGAGCGAATACCAGCAGCTCACGCAGTATCTCACGGAGAACGATATCTACAGCATAGTCAAACGCAACGAGAAGTTCTATGGCGGCAGACAATGGGACGGAGCCAATTCCGACAGCATCGCCAAGCCGACCATGAACCGCCTGCAGAGGATAGGCAAGTATCAGATCGCATCGCTGTCAAGCAACGACGTCGGCATCTCGATCACGAACCTTTCCGGACAGTCCAGCGACGGACTTACGATGATCGCCAAAGAGGTCAAGAACGTGGTCGAACAGGCCAAGATCATCGAATCGGCAAGACTCATGGTGAGGAACGCCTTCGTGGACGGGGCTTCGTACATGCTGCAGAGCTTCGATCCCGACTATGAGACAGGGCAGGACTCCAAAGGCAAGATCGAGAACACTATAGTGGACATGACGCAGATGTATTTCGGGAACCCTTACTCCAACGTGATACAGAAGCAGCCGTACATCATCATCGCCTTAAGACAGTATGTAGGCCAGGTCAAGGAGGAGGCGAAGGAGCTGGGCATCACGGACTGGGACAGGATCTCCCCGGACACCGACGACAACTATGATGACGACACCGACGGAAAGCTCTGCACCGTGCTTCTCAAGTTCTACAAGAAGAAAAGAGAAGACATCGCCCTTGAAACGACAGTCGACGAGATCACCGGAGAGGAAAGGACCATCGAGAAGGTGAATACGGTCAAGACGGTCCACTTCATCAAATGCACGAAGGACGTCACCCTGATCGAGGACACGGATCTTGGATATACGAGATATCCTATATCGAGATTCGGCTGGGACGATCGAAGGAATTCCTATCTCTACGATTCCCCGATGACTTCCAACATCGTCAACCAGGTCTTCATCAACAAGTGCTACGCCTATGCGCATGAATACGCACTGAAATCGGCGTTTCCGAAGATCGTCTACGATTCCGTCAAGATGGACATCGACGACTACATGGATAACAGCGAAATAGGAGTTCCCGGCATAGATCTCTTGGGCAAGTATCTCGATTTCTCCAAGATGCCCGACTTCTCGACGCAGGTCATCCAGCTGATCGACCAGACCGAGAACGAGATGGAGAAGAACATGGGCGTCAACGATGCCGCACTGGGCAATGTAAAACCGGACAACACCTCGGCCATCATCGCCTTGCAGGAAGCCGCAGCCGTACCTTTGAAAATCCAGGAGCAGGCCTACTACGAGATGTGGGAGGATACCGTGAGGAACCTCATCGACATCATGATCGCCTGCTACGGAGTGAGGCTACTTCCTTCGGAGAGCGGAGAGATCACGGCGGTGGACTTCGATCAGTTAAGAGGCCTCAACTACCGCCTCAACGTGGACATCGGATCCTCCGCGCAGTATTCGGAGATCGCCCAGATGAACACATTGAACAATCTTTTCTCCAACGGAGCGATCGATCTGGAGACCTTCCTTGAGGTCATTCCGGACAAGTATCTCTTCGGCAAGGACGTCATCAAGGAATACGTGGAGAGACAGAAGGAAGCGCAGCAGCAGCTTGCGCAGATGGATCAGACAGTAAACATCCAGTAAACCAGTGGATGTTTTCTTATAGCGCCAACCATAGCGCACAAGGAGAAGAATGGACGAACTAAACCAGGTTCAGGACACAGCCGCAGAAGAAACGCTGGACATGCCGGATGACTTTTTCGGCGACGGCGAAGGCACAGCGGAGGCAGAAAACGTGCCGGAACAGGAAAGCCAAGACAAACCAGTCGATGAAGCAGAAACGCCTGTTGAAGAAACTGCTGAAGAAGTGAATGAGGATACGGATGTACCGTTTCTGACCATTACCTACAACAAGCAGTCGAAAGGCCTGTCTCAGGACGAGGCGGTCGAATACGCGCAGAAAGGAATGAACTACGACAAGCTCTACGGCCAGTACGATGCTTTAAGAAAGCAGGAACCGGTTCTCGAGGAACTGGGAAGACTCGCCCGCATGAACAGCATGTCGGTCGAAGACTATCTTCACAACCTTTCCGATGTTCAGACCCAGTTCGAGATCGGCCAGGAACTCGAATCCCTGAAGCAGAGGTATCCCGAGTCGGACGAGGAAGTCCTGAGGGAACTCGCTACCCTTCAGGTGAACGAGAAGAAGGAAACAAACGAAAGGACCATGCTTGCTCATCAGCAGGAATCGATCGATTCCCGCAAGGCTGAGATCTCGAGACAGATGGACGTATTCGCCAAGCGCTATCCGGACATCGATCCAAGCAAGCTCGACATGTCCGTATATGAGCTCATGAAGGACGGCTTCACTTTGCTGGAGGCCTACGAGAGCGTCAATGCGGAGAGACGTCAGCGTGAGGAGAAAGAAAGAGCATCCCAGGAAAAGATCAGCAGGCAGAACGAAGAGAACAAAAAAAGGTCGATGGGCAACATAAGCAATTCGGGGACCGTCGAGAAGGACGATTTCCTTTCCGCTTTCATGTCCGACGACTGATATGATCCCCTAAGAGGGAAAGAAGGAGAAACATGTCTGTCAATTTAGTTACCAAATACGCACCTCAGGTCGAAAAGAAATTCACCCTTGACTCCGTAGTCATGGGCAAGGCCAAAGGCAAATACTCATGGGATGGCGCAAGAACTGTCAAAGCCATCATCCCTACCACGCAGTCTCTGACTGACTACGATGCGACCGCATCCGCCAACAGATTCGGCACTCCTGCGGAACTGCAGGACACGCTGGCAACCTACGAGGTCGCCAAGAACCGTTCGTTCTCGATCGTCATCGACAAGGAGAACAACACCTCCCAGATGATGGTCAAGGCGGCAGGCGACATGATGAAATACGAAGTCGAGGACGTCATGATCCCCGAATTCGATGCGCACTGCCTGAAGAAATGGGTCACCGGCGCAGGCCAGTACCACACCAACAGTTCTCTCACCAAGAGCAACATCGTCCAGGAATTCGCAGACTGCATGGCAGCTCTGATCAACCAGAAGACTCCGACGAACAACCTGACCGCATGGGTCGGCGCATCCAACGTCGCTCTGCTGCTCCAGGCTCCGGAATTCGTCAACATCGATTCCCTGGGCAAGGACGCAACCAGAAAAGGCATCATCGGTGAAGTCCACGGCTGCAACATCATCAGAGTTCCTGATTCCTATCTGCCGACGGGCGTCAACTTCCTGATGGCCAACCCGAAGGCTCTGCTGGCTCCGGTCAAGATCAAGACTCTGCGCATCCTCACGGACGCTCAGGGCTTCGACGGCGCCGTTCTGGAAGGCAGGATGCTCTATGACGCATTCGTAGTAAAGGCGAAGGAAAACGGCGTCATCAGATCCATCACTTCCAGCTACTCAGTATAATCTGCAAAAGAGGGAGATCCGTCTCCCTCTTCTTTGACAAGGAGAAATTATGACAGTAAACGAACTATATTCAAGAACAAAGGCGATCATGTTCGAAAAACCGACCTCGAACATATACGATCAGTTTCTGATCGAGAACGTGAACAGGCTCCTTGTTGAACTGTTTAACGAAAACAATGCGGCGAGGATCTTCAACGACAAGGGCCCGCTGATCAGTCCTCAGCAGGTGTCCGATACAAGCGATGAACTTGTCTACGAGACCGAATATGTAAACAATATCCTGCCTTTAGGGCTTGCCGCGAGGTTTCTCATCGACGATGATCTGAACAAGTATTCGATCTTCAATACCGACTACAACAATGCCAGAGTCATGGCGCAGAAGCTCGTAAGCAAGGCGAAGATCAATGCCGCTTAGACCGACTCCCACCTTCAGTCCGGTAGCGGACAAGGCACTGGAGATCTCGCAGCCGGCAATCGGAGGCATCAATCTGAAGGATCTCGAATACGAGCAGGAGATCACTCAGTCACCCTATATGCTCAACATGATGTACCGCAACGGCGCTCTGTCAAAGCGCTATGGCCAGCACATCAGCGAAACATATACCGATGCAATATATGCCTTCGAAGAGTTCAAAGACAATCTGATCGTTCACGCAGGAACAAAAGTATACAAGGGATCGACTCAGATAGCGTCTGGCCTTCCTGAAAAGAAGGGGCTGTTTATTCTGTTCAACCAGAATCTGTATTATTTCTGCACAAATATCTACTGCTATGACGGGACCAGCTGGAGCACGGTAACGCCTTACGTTCCCGTCATAGTGATCAACCGAAGACCTGACGGAACGGGGGGAGATGCGTCCGAACCGTACAACATGATCGGAACCGGATTCGAAAACCATTTTCACGGGGACGGAAGCAGCACACAGTTTCATCTGACGGACACAAACCTTGATGAGGAAGTTCCCACAGTAACCGTAGATAATGAACAATGGACATACGATGCCAATCTGGGTTCCGCAAAGACGTTCAAGGTCGATTACGTGACAGGCGTTGTCACGCTTAAATCCGCTCCGGCAGCAGGCACTAACAACGTCGAGATCATCGCTTACAAGCATGACAGCGAATGGACCAGCTACCATGATCAGATCGTCGGATCCAAATACTACGCGTGCTTCGGAGGGAACAACAATTCGAGGCTGTTTCTTGCAGGCGGAGGGAAGTCGACGTACTACTATTCGGAAGTCTTCGATGCATCGTACTTTCCGTATACCAACTATGCAAGGCTTGGAAACAAGGCGGACGATATCACAGGTTTCGGACACCAGTACAATGTTCTGATGATCTTCAAGCCGACCGAGATCTATTCGCTTACCTACTACCAGCAGACGTCGTCCACCACGACAGACGAATCGCAGATCGGAATGGGAGCATTCTCTTCGCAGATTGTGAACTCTTCGATCGGATGCGACTGTCCTTATACGATCCAGCTGATCAACAACATGCTGACATGGTTCAATACAAAAGATGGGATCTGCACGCTGGTAAGCACGAATATTCAGGATGAACGGAATGTCCGTGTCATTTCGAGGAATATAGAAAGAACAAACAACTTCGGAATAAGAGGGATCCTGGATTACAGCGAGGATTCTGCAAAGATACAGAGCGCGGACTTTGAAAACAAGTACTGGCTCGTATTTCCGGGAAACGGTATCGCATATGTCTGGGATTATGGAGTCTCTCCCTACAGACTGTCTTCGAACGGCGAGACCTCATCATCGAAACTGAGCTGGTTCCTGTTCGATCATTTCTATGTAAATATGTTCCTGAAAGCAGGAAAGGATCTGTATTATTCAAGCAGCTATTCAGGGGATGACATTGATTTCACGAAATCACTTATCAAAGTGGATAATTCATTCAATGATCTGGACTATAACGGAGACAGCAAACCGGACGGAATCAGTTCATTCTATATGACTCCGTTCCTTCAGTTCGGTGCAGTAAATATGTTGAAGAATGTTAAGAACCTGTTTGTCCAGGGAAGAGGTGATTTCGCTTCTTTCATTGACATCTATTACTATACAAATGATTCAGCAGTACCCGAGCACGACCCGGAATCAATAGACATCGGCGGTAAAGGAAAGATGTGGGGTAATTTCGTGTGGGGGGACTTTGCGTGGTTCATGAATATATGGGGAAACACCTACAGAAGAAAATGCAACCTGAAGAAAATACAGATGTGCGCTTTCTATTTTGAAAATAACGAAGCTGGCAAAGACATGAGTATTACCAACATAGATGTGCAGTACCAGCTGGTCAAGTACATCAGATAGGAGAGATATGGATAAATTTGAATTTGGGCAATTCAGTTCCGATGCGGCAGCTGCAACATTTACAGCCGAAAAACTGTATGATGATCCTGCAAGCGAACTGGCAACAAGGAAGCAGTTAAGTTATCCGCTTGGAGAACTGAAAACATTCATAAACAATACCATCCCCACAAACTCAAGCGACAATCCCGTTCAATTGGTGGTAACGTCGGAAGGAATGAAATACCGTTCCGAGGTAGGCGGAAACCTTACCGCCGTTCCTGGCGCATTGCAGATGAGTACCGTTATAGATACCATCTATCCCGTTGGTTCTATTTATATGAGCGTGACAAGTACCAATCCGGGAACACTGTTCACGGGAACGACATGGACTCAGTTGAAGGACAGATTCCTCTTGGGTGTTGGCGATACCTACACATCAGTAAACGCTGTGGGCGGCGAAAGTACGCATACCCTGACTGTCAATGAAATGCCGAGCCACTCTCATACTTACGCTATGCCTACTTCTCCAGTCGGTGTGCAAAGCGGATCATCATCGAGTATTCGTTCTGCTACGGTGAATGCTGATACAGTTAGCAAAGGCGGTGGGCAGGCACATAACAATATGCCACCATACTTGGTAGTTTATATGTGGAAGAGGACGGCATAATGAGACAGGGCGATACGATTACAATCCTTTTGGATTACCAACTCAACGGAACTCCTTTGGCGGAAGTCGTAGGGATTCAGGAAATCGAGTTGCAGATAAACAAGCAGACAGGGAACAAGGCAATCAAGAAGTTACTGAGCAATGGTGGGATTGAACTTGGAGAGTTGCAGTTGAGCGATGGCTCGACCTACTACGGATATTACGTGAGATTGAGTCAGCAGGAGACCTTCGATGTGGGTTCTTCCCTATCCTGCCAAGTCCGTGTGAAAAAGGACAACGAGGTAGGGTCATCTTCACAGACGATGGTCAACTCTGAAGCGATTCTGTCAACGCAAGTGTTATGAATATAAATTATGCCTTAAAGATAACGGGGAATGTTTCGGCAGACTCCGTTTCTTTGAATGGCAATCTCACCACCAACTTCAGTACCCTAACGGGTAGCCTTTTCGTTTCAACTGTAAGTAGAGATCTGGACCCGTATGCAGGGCCTTACACAATCGAACCGACACTTGGAACTATAGTCTATGGTTTCAGCGAGGGCGACATTACTCTATCAACAAACAACAAGCGAATGATTTCCGATGTCGTGATAAAACCTATCGCTCCAACGGAAGAACTGAACTTCGCAAGAGTCACCTTTGATGGCTCAACTATAAAAGTTTCATAAAGGAGAATCATGGCAAAAAATGTAAAGATTAATGGAGTTACGTATCAAAACGTTCCGTCCGTCGAAATCCCTTTGGCATCTGACACATCACAGACCGCAGAGTTCTATGACATTTCAGACACCACTCTGACATCGGCAGGGCAGATGCTGAACGGATACAAAGCATATTCTGCATCGGGAGCCGCAATCACAGGCAATATCGCTACAAAGACCGCAAGCGACATGACCGTATCTGGCGGTACTGTTACTGCGCCTTCGGGTTACTATGCATCGGCACAATCGAAAGCGGTAGCTAACGGCTCTGCCACTGCACCCGCCACCATTTCGGGAACGAGTGCAACGGTTTCGACGGGGACAAATACCCTCACGTTGTCAAAAACTGTATCGGTGACTCCTACCGTAAGCGCAGGATATGTCTCCACTGGTACTGCGGGCAACTCAAGTGTTTCGCTGACGGCAAGCGTTACCACCAAAGGAGCGACCACCTACACTCCTACAACGAGCGACCAGACCATCTCCGCATCGACATACCTTACGGGCGTACAGACGATTTCAGGTGATGCAAACTTACAGGCACAGTACATCAAGTCTGGAGTTTCGATCTTCGGTGTGGCGGGTAGTCTGACGGCAGCAACCGTATCGCAGGACGGCACGACAAAGGTATTGACGATTAGTTAATATGGCACAGAACGTAACGATAGCGGGTGCATCCTATTCCAATGTCCCTGCCATTGATGTGCCGAAGACAGGTGGAGGTACTGCGAGATTTTTAGATACGACCATATCATCTCAGGCAGCGTCATCGTCTGATATTCTGATTCAGAAAAAAGCATATGTGAATGGGACGCTGGTTAGTGGTATGGCCGAATTAGCAACCGCAACGGTATCGGGGACTACATTATATATTACTAATGGTTTCCCGGTTTCAGTATAAGGAGGGTATATGCCAAATCCTACAATAGATTCAATCGATGTGAATGGTACTACCTATGATATTACTGATACCACAAGCGGATATCAGGAAGGTCTTGTAGTTATTACGTCGAGTTCATTTTCTACATTGTCGATAACAATAAACAATTCGGCCATCAAGTCTACGCATCATGTGGTAGGTTCGTACCTAAGCAACCCGGAAGCACAACTTGGCGAATGGACGGTGACTACCTCTGACGGAAGTCTTACGATATCCGGGAACATAGTCGCCACTACGACAATAACTTTATATTTGTTGTGAGGTGGGTATGGCGATAAGTTCATTATTCGGTCTGGTAAAAGTAGAAAACAACGGTTCATCAATCATAGTTGCCGGACTTGAGATACAGGTTGGGAGTAAGAGTTTGGCTCACAAAGTACAGACAAGCGTTTCTTTCCCAAGGTCATTCAAAAATATGTGCTATATGGTTATACCCTACTGCACGCAGTTGGGGTTCAGTGCGGGTTCAACTCTTAGCGTTGGCAATATATCAGCATCAGGATGTACAATGTACAACGCCAATCAAGCGAGTGCATTAATGAATATCTATTACATAGCGATAGGGTATTAGTTATGGAAAGCAAGATTCAAAAAATATTTGCAACATCAAACTCAGGAAGAGTCTATCATATTGGCGCTTTGTGGATACAGATAGTTGCTCCAAAACAACTATCCGAGCATACAAACACTGATTATACTTTTCCTGTATCATTCAATACTGCGTGCTTTGCGGTAATTCCAATCTGTACGCAGTTGGGTTTTGGTGGCAGAGCAACCTTGTCCGTTAGTACATGGTCAAAAACAGGGTGTAAAGTTTGCCAGTCAAATTACCCGGGCGTGAATATGTACGTGGGCTTAATAGCAATAGGATACTAATATGCCAACAATGAGTAAAATACAACGAAAGTTTGAGATTTCATTTTTGTCAACAGGGTATTCGATTAGAATCGGCCCTGTCCAGATTCAGTTCTGCAATGCCAGAACTATACCTCATACAACTTCAACAAAATACTATTTCCCGGAATCTTTCAAAACCACCAATTCGGTTTTGATTCCTGTATGTTCGCAGTTAGGATTCGGCGCTCCATCATGTATTTCGGTAGACAACGGCACTAATGACTACTGTTATGTTTATCAATGGAATAATGCGTCGGCGTCTATGAGCATCAGTTTATTAGCAATCGGCTATTAAGGAGAAAACAATGTACTTTTACACTACAATCGAAAATCAAATGAGAAAGGATGGCTCGTTCGGTTTACTGTACGACCATTACGAAGACATCAATCAGGCATATGCCAAACTCTACACTATCCTTGCGGCGGCGGCCGTGAGCGACATCCCATATCATTCAGGCCATCTGATGAGAAGCGATGGTCTGGTATTGGACGGAAGAGTATTTGATAGAAGAGAGGTGGAAAACAATGAAAATGAGTAACGAAATGTATGACGTGTTGGCTTTTATCGGTAGGATCGTATTACCGGCGTTAGCGGTTTTTTACAAATCGCTCGGCGGTATCTGGGTTGACAAAATCCCATACCCGGATGAGATCGCATCTACGATCATGGCCATCGATCTTTTGCTGAACAGCTTGCTGGGCATTTCCTCCAACGCATACTACAAGGAAGTTGCACAGGCATCTGTGAACAATTATGACACGGAAGAACCAGAGAACCTCGGCTGATGGCCTGGCGTATCCTAATCCGTACTACTGGGACATCAGTCGCAATCCCTACGCTTCCGTTCTGAACGGTCTTGCCGACTGCACATGCTATGTATACGGTGCAGTTATAGAGGACGGTCACAGGCCGATAGTATCGAAAGTCTGCAACGCAAACAACTTTCATTCCTATCTGATCAACGGATGGTCGAAGATCCCCTATGACGAGTCCAGACTAGAAGAAGGGGACGTCATCGAATGGGTCGACCATTGCCACGTGGCGGTGTATATCGGAAACGGAAAGATCGCAGGCTCATATTACACGGGCATGCACGGACGCGCGTACTGGAACGGGAAGTTCGACACGCGCAGCTTCGTATCGCTCAAGGAAATGTCCGACTGGATGGTGGCCAACTATCCGACCAGACTGTTCCACAACTGGACGATCGAAGAAGAATCAAGATGGGTCGGCGGTCCTCCTCAGTTCATTCTTAAGCATCCGCTGTTTTCGGTGGACGAGAACAAGACCGTCGATCAGATCTTCGTGAGTGCAGACGACATGAACGTCCGGAACGATTCCAACGAGATCTTAAAGAGAGCGGAAAGAGGATACTACAATGTTCTCGGCTGGAAGGATAATGCCGGATACAGATGGTACGAAGTAGAAAAAGGAAAGTACATTGCCAACGTCGAATCCAGAGTTACCTTTATCCCGAAGCAGGACGATCTTCTTACGCGTATGCAGATCCTCGAAAGTGAAAACGTGCAGCTGAAGAAAGTTATCGAAGACATCAGAGAGTTACTGCAATGCTGAAAATAGTTTTTGACCTTACACAGTTCGAAGAAGTGGAATTGATCCCGATCGCCGACACGCATATCGGCAACGTCCTGGCAGACATACAGGCTCTTCACGATACTATTCAGTACATCCTGGAAGAGCCGGCGGATCCCAAATGCGCAAGGATCTGCCTTCTCAACGGAGACCTCACGGAATCCGTGACGAGAACTTCCCTGGGAGATCCGTTCAGTATGACGATGGCTCCGCAGCTGCAGGTGGCAACGATGATCGAGATGCTCAAGCCTCTTGCGGTTCCAAGCGAGAAGTATCCCCAGGGGAAGATACTCTCCTACTGCGGAGGAAACCACGACGAGGGGAGATACAAGGACACGGGAATAACCGCTGCCGAATCCATCGCATGCGGTCTGGGGATCGAAGACAG
>JAEEGL011274973.1_pt1 | contig 16106 bp, 15 predicted proteins | sample 9134231 | NCBI WGS metagenome assembly JAEEGL01 (sample SAMN16246548, study PRJNA631951) | gut metagenome | biome: gut microbiome; feature: rumen; material: fiber-attached | host: Bos | place: Iran: Karaj | collected 2018-10
CTATGGTGGCATACTTATACAGTCGGTGCATTACGAAGAGGTTCTCCAACGACTATCTGCTGTTGCTAAAGAAGTGGGGATCGAGAAATTCATTGATGCGTGGCTCCGAACAAAATGTGAGGTTCAGGGGTTTGGGGGCTATGCCCTCAACAAGCAAAAATAGCATCGGTACTGCTCGATGCATTGCTTGCGAAAATGTGATGAAAATAGGGTGTAAATAAGAGTGTTTTAAGTTGCTATTATTCCTTTGAGGGTATAAAATATAAGAGTGTTATTGTTTGTTTCAAACGGAGGATTTTAAATGGAATATTTAACCACTTCTGAAGCAGCTGAAAAATGGAATATATCAAGAAGAAGAGTAAACGTTCTTTGTTATGAAGGACGTATAAAAGGGGCTATAAAAAAAGGCAGATTTTGGCTGATTCCTGATAATGTGCCTAAGCCTATAGATGGTCGAACTGTAAGATATGAATCTAATGTAAAACAGTAGAAAGGAGTCAGATTATGCTCCCTGAAGAAAAAGCCAGAGTAAAAATTGATAAGCAACTAAATAATGCAGGTTGGAATATTGTTCCCAGAGATGAGTATGTCCCTATGGATACCACCGCGGTAAAAGAAGCTTTGATGCAAGGTAATACAGAAAGTGATTATCTTCTTTTTATAGATAATAAAGCTATAGCCGTTGTGGAAGCTAAGAGAGAAGAGAATCCGTTGGACGAAGCTGTTGAAAAACAAGCTGAAGGATATGCTGTTCATCCACAAAATTGGTATGGACTTTGGCGTACCGGAATGATTCCTCTTGTCTATATGGCAAACGGAAATAAAATATTTTTCAAAAATTTGCTCAAGGATGATAGTGAATATGAAGAATTAACAGAGATGCATTCTCCGAAGAAGATGTTAAAGATAATTGGAGAGACATCGGAGTATGGTGCGTTACCGTATCTTGAGAAAAAAGGATTACGTGATTGTCAGTATGAAGCGGAAGTTGAATTAGAAAAATCTCTTAAGCTTGGAAAAAAGAAAAATCTAGCTGTGCTTGCTACGGGCTCAGGCAAGACGTATTTGGCCTGCCTTGCTTCGTATCGTTTGTTAAATTACACACCTGCAAAAAGAGTATTGTTTCTTGTAGATAGAAATAATCTTGCAAGACAGACTGAATCAGAATTTAGTTTGTTTAATAGAACAGAGAATCAGCAACCGATGAGCAATATATATCAGATTAGCAGATTAAGAAAAGAATCTGATGTAAAAGCGGACATAGTAATTTCGACAATTCAGAAGTTGTTTGCAGTTTTGACTGGTCAACAGATTTCAGATGCTAATGAAGATGCTGAAGATGAAGAAACTAAAAAGTTCGAAGATAAAGACGATAACGTAGTGGTTCAACTCGGAAATGACATTAAGTTACCACCTGATTATTTCCAGTTTATTGTAGTCGATGAATGTCACAGATCCATTTATGGAAAGTGGAGAGCAGTCCTTGAATATTTTAAGGATGCAACAATTTTAGGATTAACAGCAACGCCGACTCCTGAAGCCTATGCTTTCTTTGATAATAATATAGTTGAGAACTATACATATGATGATTCGGTGGTTGATGGTGTAAATGTTCCTTCAAGAGTATATCGTATTGCTACAGATGTTACAGAACATGGCGGTGTGATAGAAGAGGGAACTAAGGTAGTAGAGATATCCCATAGAACAAAACAGATTACAACATATGATGCAAAAGACAATGTGGGATACGAACCTGAAACGCTTGATCGTTCAGTTGTAAATTTGGATCAAATAAGAAAAGTATTAACTGCTTATAAGGAATCAATTTACACTGATTTGTATCCTGAAAGAGAAAAGAAGTGGGAGTATATTCCAAAAACATTAATCTTTGCTAAGGATGATAATCATGCAACACAGATAGTTGAAATTGCCAAAGAAGTTTTCAAAGATGAATTTGACGGTAAGGTTCCTGATAATTTTGTTCAGAAGATTACTTATTCCGCCGGAGACTCGAATGCTCTTATTCGAGATTTACGAACAGAGAAAGATTTCCGTATAGCTGTAACAGTTACGCTTGTTGCTACAGGTACTGATGTTAGACCATTGGAAGTTGTTCTTTTCATGAGAGATGTATCATCTGAGGTGCTTTATACACAGATGAAAGGAAGAGGATGTCGTACTATCAAGGACGATAAACTTCGTGAAGTTACTCCGAATGCTGACACTAAGGAATGTTATTACATTGTTGATGCGGTAGGTGTAACTGAGCATGATAAGCATATCCCGGGTGGACCGTATCAGCCAAGAAAGAAGAATTTATCTCTTGAGCAGTTAATTGAGCATCTTTCTCATGGAGAAGTAAGTGATGAGAATTTGATGTTATTAAGAAACTATTGCTCGACAATTCATCATAGATATGAAGACAATCCTTTATTTGAAAAACACTTGGATTATTTCATAAACAAGTTTAATTTTGCTCCACGTTCTTTGGCTAATAGAATCCAAGATGCATTTGAGCATGGCTTACCTGAATATCATGATCCTTCGGGTGATAACACAATAAGATTGGCTCTGATATCAATTTTGATGAACGATATAGCAGCTCGTAAAAAACTGATTGAGATGCAGAAAGGTTATTCTGTTTCAATCATAGACGAAGACGAAGTGATATATGCAGGTTTCTCGAAGGAAACAGCTAAATCTTATATTGAAAGTTTTGAAAAATACATAAATGATAACAAAGATTCAATTGAGGCTCTTAGAATAATTTATAATTCCGAGGATGTACTTATTACTCATAATATGCTTATTGATCTTCGTGATAGATTAGTTGCTGAGAATAAGCAATTCGGAGTTTATCAGATTTGGAAAAATTATAAATTGCTTGATACTGATGGTAATGTTGATGATTTGGATGTTAAGCATAATGTTAAAGCACTTACTAATTTGATTCAAATAGTAAGGTATGCTTATAAGAAATCTCCAACTCTTACGAGTTTGATATCCGGCTACGGAAAACGATTTAGTTTATACTGCGGACAGAATCAGAGAACTTTAACGGATGCTCAAGTGGAAATAATGAAACAGATTGCTGATTATATTGTGAACGATGGAGCAATTACTGCAGTAGAACTTAACGGAGTGAACACTGATTTGTGGAGAGAAGGAGTGACAAGTTTTGGTGTTCAGAACTTCGATAATGAAATTCAAGTATTATCAAAATTTATATTAAGGACGGCATAATATGGAAAATCAAAAGAGAGAAGCAGCTTTATTAAAGAAAGTATGGAATATAGCAAATGTGTTAGCATCTTCGGGGGTAGGATTTACCGACTATGTTACTCAGCTGACTTATATCCTCTTCCTTAAAATGGATGATGAGAAGCAACAGTATGGTCTCGGTAGTACAATTCCGGAAGGATATAAATGGTCTGATTTGGTTGAATTAAATGGAGAGGACCTTGTAGAAAAATATGAGAATATTCTAAAGGAATTGTCTAAACAAGATGGTCTCATAGGAACAATATTCACGCAAGCAACAAACAAAATCACACGTCCTCCTATGCTTAAGAAAGTTATAGAAATGGTATCAGAAGATAACTGGTATATGATGGAAGGCGATTTTAAGGGTGCTGTATATGAAGGAATTCTAGAAAAAAATGGTCAAGACAGTAAGAGTGGTGCAGGACAATATTTTACACCGCGAGCTCTTATTTCAGCAATAGTTGATGTTATTGACCCCAAAATAGGAGAAACTGTTGCTGATCCTTGCTGTGGAACAGGTGGATTCTTATTGTCTGCTTATGAGTATATGAAAGGTCAAAGTAAAGAAATAGAAAAGCAAAATTTCCTAAAGAATGATACTTTTTATGGGGCAGATGTAACCCCTTTGGTAGTTACGCTTGCCTCTATGAATTTATACTTACATGACATTGGTGTTAACAAAAGTCCTATAGTTAATAAAGATTCCTTAATAGAAACTAATGATGATGTTTACCAAGTCATCATGACGAATCCGCCATTCGGAGTTAGACCTCAAGGAAGCGGAGATGTATCTGCAAACAGAACTGAATTTATAAAAACTTCAGATAATCAGGTAAACTTTCTCCAGCATATCATGTCCATCGTTAAGACTGGTGGTCGTGTTGGCGTGGTGCTTCCTGACAGTGTCCTTACTGATCAGGGTGCTACGGCAAAGGTTCGTGAAAAACTTCTGAAAGATTATAACCTTCATACTATATTGAGATTACCAACTGGAATATTTTATGCTAACGGTGTAAAGACCAATGTTCTGTTCTTCGATAAGGGAGAGTCGACTAAAGATATCTGGGTTTATGATTACAGAACTGGTATCAAGCATACCATGGCGACAAAGCCAATGAAACGTGTTGACCTTGATGAGTTTGTAGATTGCTATTGCTCTGGTCATCAGCAAGATAGAAAAGCCACATACAGTGATGATAATCCTAACGGACGCTGGAGATGCTTTACAGAAGAAGAAGTCAAGAAGTCTGATACTTTAGATTTTAAGTGGCTTGACCTTGAAGAAAAGGATGAGCGCACCGTACAAGAGGTGCTTGATGATTTGCAGGCGGAGTCAGATGGAATAGCTGCGGCAGTTAGTAAATTAAAAGAACTACTTGGAAATGTAAATGTCTGATATTGGAGTGTAAGATTAATGATAAATACTAATGCGATTAGGGCGAAAGTCGTGGACGTTGCCGTTACAGGAGAATTGACAGCGGATTATGAATCTAAATCAAATGCTACCACCGACCTTTGTAAAATGGGGATTGTTTCAGGTGATGTGCATGATGATGAGATTCCATATGATCTAAAGGAAGGATGGAAATGGGTAAGAGTAGTTGATTTGGGTGCCGATTCTAAAAATTCATTTGCTGATGGTCCTTTTGGAAGTAATTTAAAACGTGAGCATTATACGAACGAAAAGCAGGTTCGAATTATTCAACTTAGTAATGTAGGTGAATTGGGATGGAAAGATGAGAATGAAAAATACACTACATTTGAGCATCTTGAAACAATCAAGAGGAGCGAGGTTGTTGCAGGCAATATTGTAATAGCAAAAATGATGCCTGCGGGCAGAGCTATTATTGTACCTGAAGGATATTCGAAATATGTTTTATCTTCTGATTGTGTGAAGTTTGTACCTAATGATGGACTTAATACAAGATATCTATGCTATGCTATTAATTCACAGATGTTTAGAAAACAGGTGCTACAAGACGTTCATGGCATTGGAAGAGAAAGAACATCACTTTCAAAACTTAAATCATATTTGTTACCAATTCCGCCTGTTGATGAACAAGAGATAATTGTTGATAGGATAGATGTTATTTATGATTTGCTTAAAGAAATTGATGAACTACAAAAGAAATATATAATTGATCTTTCGTTATTGAAGGACAAAATTATAGATGCAGGAATTCGAGGCAAATTAACTGAACAGTTGATTGAAGATGGAGATGCTGAAGTTTTGTATTCGAAGATACAGGAAGACAAAGCCAGGCTTTTAAAAGAAGGAAAGATTAGAAAGGAAAAAACGCCTTCTCCATTAACGGATAATGTACCATATAAAATACCGGATAACTGGATGTGGGTTCGTCTTGGATCAGTTTGCAATGAAATGTTGGTTCCTCAACGAGATAAACCTAAAAGTTTTGAAGGTGATATTCCTTGGTGCCGCATAGAGGATATTGAAGGCAAATACTTGAATGGTACTAAAAGTAATCAATTTGTTTCTCAATCTACAGTAGATTCTATGAATCTAAGGATTAATCCAGCTGGTACTGTTATAAGCGCGTGTAGTGCTTCTATCGGAGTAGCTGCCATTTGTACAGTTAGGTGTATAACAAATCAGACATTCATAGGATTAGTATGCAATGATGGACTTTATAATGAGTATTTGTTTTATTATTTAAAAGCAAGTATTAAATCTCTAAAAAAACTTGGAACAGGTATGACTATTTCGTACATATCTCAAGATAAGTACAGAGATATGCTTATACCATTACCGCCATTATCGGAACAGAAAAGAATAGTTGACAGAATTGAACAAATACTCGAATGTTTTGAGAATAGTTAATATTTTTAAAAGAGGGTAATTATTTGAACAAAGAAAGAGAAATTAAATTATTAAATTGCAAAAATCTTTCGGAGTTTTTGACAATGTATTTTGGACTTGGGATGAAAGAGAAACTCAGTATTTTTTCGGAAGAAATAAAAATAGAAGAAAACACTGAGCTTTATAGGATTAGGCGTGCAAAAGGAATATCCGATCCTAACAATCCTATTGAATGGGGGCCTGTTCCAACTAAATATGCAAAACAAGGAAGGTTCAACGCTAAAGGCGAATCGATTCTTTATTTAGCTTCAGCGTTTGATTATTTGGAACGTGAAGTTAAATTAAAAAAAGACGAAGAATACTATTTAGCAAAGTATGTTTGCAAGAATAGTTTTTCCGTAGGGAGTTTTTTGAGTACTAATAATCAAGTAAATACATTAATTCATAAGATTGCAATGTCTGTTTCTGGTCCGGATGAATTAAACGAAAAAGAAAATGCTTTGATTGAAGAATATTTAAATGTAAAAGCAGATAAGTCTTTATATAAACTGTCCCTTGATATGCTTGCATCTCTATATATTTATAAAATGATACCAAATTTGTATGATGTAACTAATAAACTTGCAAAACTTGTTTTAAGAAAAAATGAAAATGGTATTAGATATTCGTCTGTATATGTTCCAATTGAACTTTCAGGCACTCCAGTTATGATAACTCTTGATGGAGTTAAATATGGAAATTATGCATTGACGCAAAAGGGTTACGAAAATATTGAATTTGTTTCCGCTGAAAAGAAGATTTGTTCTTCTGATGGTGGTGGACTTGAACTTCTTATAGAAAGTTTTACAAAAGCTGAATTAGATGAAATGAATAAAGATAATGCTAATAGTTAAAAAATAAGGGGTGTAAATTATGGCTACTATGAAATTGGGAAAACTTCAAGAGGTTGACATCCGTGAATTGTGGAGCCACGAGCAATATGATTTTTCAGAATGGCTGTCTAAACCAGAAAACCTTGAAGAATTGAATGAAGAAATAGGAATTACTTTGACAGAAGTTGAAAAAGAAGTTTTTGTTGGTGCCTATAGGTGTGATTTGGTTGGAGTAGATGAAACAACAGGGGATAAGGTTATAATTGAAAACCAACTTGAAATGTCTAATCATGACCATTTAGGGAAAATAATTACTTATGCTTCCGGATTAGATGCAAAAGTAGTTGTTTGGATTGTAAAAGAAGCTCGTGAAGAGCATAGAAGTGCGATAGAATGGTTAAATAATAATACATCAGAAAAACTTAATTTCTTTTTGATTGAAATTCATGCATATAGAATTGGGGATTCTTTATGTGCACCAAAGTTTGAAATAGTAGAAAAACCGAATGGTTTCATAAAAAATGCCAAATCGCAATCGAATTCAGGAGAATATAATCGATCTCAAGGCGAGAGAATACAGTTTTGGACAAGATTCAACGAAATTCTTGTTGAAAGAGGTAAGCCTTTTAATATGAGGAAGCCCACGACTGATCATTGGTATGATATATCAATAGGTACTAGTGCTGCGCATGTATCGTTGACGCTTGTGAATAGAGATGGGTGCGTTGGGGTTGAATTATATATTAGTGATAATAAAGAGTTGTTTGATAAGCTTTATGAGAAGAAAGATGAAATAGAAGAGAAACTTTGTTTAACGCCAGATTGGCAGAGATTAGACGGAAAGAAAGCGGCTAGAATAGTAAAACGATTTGGGCATTTGGATTTTGATGATCATTCAAATTATGATGAATTAATGAATGAAATGATAGACAAGGCTATTCTATTCTCTAAGGTATTTAAAAAATACGTATAGAGATAATGATTTCCGTGTAAATTAAACTTTATAGGATTAATAGTATTTTATGGGATTATTTGCTGAAGAACAATTGAATAATGAAACAGAGCTATCGATGTCTTCTTCAATTGAATCTCAATATGAGAATGCTTTGAGAGCGCTTGAGTGTGGAAAATTCATTGATTCTATTTTAAAATCGGATGAATACATAGCTCGAAGCGATTATAATAATACGATATCAGAATATTCTTCAGATATAGATTTTATTTTTGTTCTCGTAAAGAGTGGTATGCTTGATGATTACTGCAAGCGAAACGGATTAAAATCTGATATATTAGTACAAATAATAGAATCGTATCAGAATATTCAAAAGCTTGTTGATAAGCATAATGAAGAGTATATAGCAAATTCGTTAATTAAAGAAAAAGATTATTTAGATAACATTCTTAAGACAATAGATCCTAATATTGCGTTAGACGATGATCAACGTCGTGTTGTGTTAACAGACGAGGATTATTGTTTGGTAATAGCCGGAGCGGGTGCAGGAAAAACAACTACTGTGGCTGCTAAGGTTAAATATCTTGTAGACAAAAAAGGAATAGATCCCTCTCAAATTCTTGTTGTATCGTTTACCAATAAAGCAGTAAATGAATTAAAGGAACGTATACAAAAGGAATTAGATATCCCCTGTCCTATAGCAACTTTCCATTCTACAGGTAATGCGATTATTCATAAAAATATTCCCGATGAAAAACTTAATATTGTAGATCAATCAAGGCTTTATTTTGTAATTCGAGATTATTTCCGTAATTCTATTATGAGAAATGAAAGCGCGGTAAATAATCTTATTATGTTCTTTGCATCGTATTTTGATGCACCCTATGAAGGAACTGACTTAAACGGATTCTTTAATAATATAGCAAAAGCTAATTTTTCAACTATGCGTAGTGATCTTGAAGATTTCAAAAGAGAAGTTATTGACGCCAGAACTAAGAAATCCGTGACGATTCAAAATGAAGTATTGCGTTCGTACCAGGAAGTTGAAATAGCAAACTTTCTGTATCTTAACAATATTGATTATGAGTATGAACCTATATATAAATATGATATTGAATATTCACGTAAACCGTATACTCCGGACTTTGTTATTTATCAAGGAGAAAAAGCGGCATATTTGGAACATTTTGGGTTAACTGAAGCAGGCGAAAATGACAGATTTACTCCGGATGAAGTTGAGCGATATAAAAAAGCCGTCAGAGATAAAATAACTTTACACAGACAGCATAATACGACCTTGATATATACTTTTTCGGCTTATAAGGATAATAGACCTTTATTAGAGCATTTAAAAGAGAAGCTTGAAGAGAATGGATTTGTTTTAAAGAAGCGCTCCAATAAAGAAGTAATGGAGATGCTTGTTGCAGGTGAAGAAAATAGGTACATTCGTAAACTTATTAGTTTAATATGTCGTTTCATTTCGAATTTTAAGGTGAATGCTTACCAGGCAGATGATTTCAATAGAATGTATCATTCAACACAGAATGTACGAAGTCGTCTTTTCTTAAGCATTTGCAACGACTGTTACTTAGAATACGAGCGATGGCTAAAAGAGAATAAAGCAGTAGATTTCGAGGATATGATAAATGAATCCGCCAGACTTCTTCGCGAAGTTAAGGAGATGAAGCAAAAACTCGATTTCAAATATATTATTGTCGATGAATATCAGGATATTTCTAGACAGAGATTTGATTTAACAAAGGAATTGTCAGAAGTTACCGATGCTAAGATAATAGCTGTTGGTGATGACTGGCAGTCTATTTATGCATTTAGTGGCTCAGACATAACATTATTCACTAAGTTCGAAGAGAAGATGGGATATGCTAAGATGCTTAAGATAGTAAGAACCTATCGTAATTCCCAAGAAGTAATTGATATTGCCGGCAATTTTATTCAGCAAAACAAAGAGCAGATTAGCAAACAATTGATATCAAATAAGCATATTACTGACCCTGTTCTTATATATACATATGACAGTTCGCCGAAAAAGGCTAATAATGCTAATCGAAAAAGCGGAAGCAATTATGAGATGGCACGTGCTATAGAGCAGGTGCTTGGAGATTTATTGCTATATAAGAAGGTAGAAGGGAAAGAACCTGGTTCTATTCTTCTTTTGGGAAGATATGGCTTTGATGGCGATAATCTCGAAAGAACGGGTTTGTTCGAATATATCAACAGAACTAATAAAGTTAAAAGTGTAAAATATCCAAGACTTGATATTACATTTATGACAGCTCATTCATCTAAAGGACTAGGATATGATGATGTTATAGTAATTAACGGAAAGAATGAGACTTACGGATTTCCTTCGAAAGTAGAAGATGATCCGGTTCTTTCGTTTGTAATTAAAGGTGATAGGTCGATTGATTTTGCTGAGGAAAGAAGGCTATTTTATGTTGCAATGACAAGAACCAAGAACAGAGTATTCTTTATTGCTCCAGAAAAGAATCCTTCAGAGTTCTTGCTTGAATTAAAGCAAACATATAAGAATGTGAAACTTCTCGGTGAATGGAATGAAGAGGAACCGATAAGCGTAGCAAAGAAACCTTGCCCGATATGCGGATATCCGATGCAATACAAATATAAGAAGGCGTATGGATTACGTTTATATATATGTACAAATGAACCGGAACTTTGTGGCTTTATGACGAACGATTATCGTGCAGGCAAATTGTCTATTCAAAAATGCGATAAGTGTCGAGATGGTTATCTTATAATAAAGAAGGGAAAAGCTGACGATTATTTTCTTGGATGTACAAATTATAAGTTTAACAATTGTGGCTGTAATAATATGGTAAGCAGATTAGCATATTATTCCCAGATGGGATACAACCTCTTTGATGAGCAGCTTGAATGTGTTAAGTCCGAGAAAACTGAATCTACAACAAATGTTAAAGCAACTATGGGATTTGGCAAAAAAGATTCAGGTAGCAAGAATACTAATAAAACTGTTGCATTTTCAAAAGAACCTACTATAGGATTTGAAAGACCGTTAGTAGAACAATCTTCGAAATATAATATAACTTCCGCTAAACAGGAACAGTATTATGAGATACATGAAATAAAACAAGATTCTCGAGAAGATGATTATATTGAGATTATTAAGGCGAATGTAACTCCTGTTTTATATAAGAGTATTAATCTTAATGTGGTTGTATATAATGTAGTTAGTGCTCTTCAGAATATTAGTAAAACACGTTTCTTTGGAACAATGGTTTTATGTGATGTTCTTCGTGGGGCTATTAGTAAAAAAATCATTGAAAACAAGCTCAATACGGTTCCTGAATATGGAGTTTACAAAAAACTGCCAGTTGAAACTATACGTGCGATTATTGAATGGATGATATCAGAACATTATATTTTACAGACTAAGGAACAATATCCAGTATTGCATTCAACTTATGAAGGATTGCATTATTCTGAAACGATAACAGAAGGGAAATTGAAAAAATTAAAGAAATATCTTGAGACGGAGATTATTACATGGAACGATTAGATATGGAGAAACTTAATAAAGCCATAATATATGTTGAGCGTATAAGCGAAGGAAAAAATCCGGTAAACAATATGCCTACGGAAAATGATACAGTGTTAAATGATCCCAATGTTATCAGATGCATGTATTTTATAAAAGATGCCTTGGTTGCTTTAAAAAAGAACGGAGGAGAGGTAGGAAGAACTCACAGAGAAAAGAAGAAACCGTTCCCGTTGGAAACGCTGGAATCTTTTGAATTTGTTGAAATTAAGACTGTATCTAAATTGACAGAACAGTTAAATGAGAATGTTGATACAAATGAGTATCAAAAGTTAAAATATAATATTATTACTGGTTGGCTGAAGAAGAATGGGTATTTGACTGAAATAATCGAAGGTAATGGAAAGAAGAAATTCACGATATCAACTGAAAAAGGTCAGGATATAGGCATAACGCATTCATTACAGACAAACGCGAGCGGTATGTCGTATTATAGAGTTGAATATGATAAGAACGCTCAAGAGTTTGTTGTTAATAATTTGGTAAAAATGTTTGAGGAGCAAATAGAAGATAATTAATTAACAAATACGATAATGTTGTTATTTCTTAATAGAAACGACTTCGTCCGGAATTTTTTAGTTTATAGGGATCTATATAAAGTTGAACCATATGAGAAATATAATTTACCTGAAGGTGTTAGAGCATTCTTCGGGTTTTTTATTGTTACGGAACTCTAAAAAGCAAAAACAACATTATTCAACAATATTCAACAATATTCAACAAAAATCAACAAAAATCAACAATATTCAACAAAAATCAACAAAAAACAACAAAAATCAACAAAAAATAACAAAATGCAACAAATACAACAAATAAATTGACAAAATATACAAATAAGATTATTATAATATTATTAAGAGTAATGTACTCGATATTTACTTTCTTTGAGGTGATTATATGTATACTATTGAAGAGTTAGAATCATGGATGAATCGTCTTTTGGATGCTTATGAGGAGGATCCTTTAGATAAAAAGGTAAAAGCTGAATTAAGAGAGGTTAGATATCAAGTGGAACGTATGCTTGAATCTTGGCCAAAACTTATTAATTCTTGCAAACAGACTGTTTCAGACTATGAGACCAAATTGAATAGTGATAAATTAACGAAGAATAAAAAGTATGAAGCCGTAGAGGTTATAACAGGAAATAAAAAATCAATAGACAAATATGAAAACGAAATAATGATACTTAATAACTTTAAAAGTACATTAGATAAGTACCTTTCGGATGACAAATGCTTTGATAAGTACAAGTGTATAAGCAATATTAAGTACTTCATGAATGATAAGGATATAAAGATTGGCTTGATTGAAAACGATGCTAATGTGCGTCCTGGTTATATGTCTCGATTGAACAAACCGGATAACGAGACCATGCCGAGTATAAATTTTTTGATTTCTGCTTCAAAGCTATTAGGTGTTTCCATAGAGGAATTACTTTTTGGTAATCCGGGCGAGTTAAGTTCTAACGAAAAGTTTATTAATGAGTTCCTCAATGATTTAATTATAGACACAAAAAAACACGAGATACATTGGAATAAAGAAAAATCGGAAACTTTCGAGAGACGTCATTGTAATAGGAGAGTTCCAACAAATCATCCTTTATTGGAAATAGTTGAGGATGAAGAAGGCAATCCAGGCATTAAAGAATATACAATTAAATATATCTCTAAGTTTTTCGCTGAGGCGGAGGTATATGTGAAATCTTGTTATTCCACTATGTTGCCTGGTTCGACAAACGAAGTATTTATTGTAGGGTGTTTTACGAACAAGGCTGACAAAATTATTCCTGATAATCAGTTTATAGAGGTTTATATTGTAGATAAAAATGATAAATCAAACCCTGTTTGCGTTTCGTTAAAATCGGCGCCAACAATTTGTTCTTCATTAAACTCTTTATTTGAGATTGCTGCAAATGATTCTAGTAATACATATATGGATGAAGACACACGTTCAATAATAATGAATTATAAGATTTGGCGTTCAGGTTTTGAGTATAATTCGGAAAGGAGTAAGGATGAAGAACAATGATTCAAATGAAGCTATGCGTGTTGAAAAAAATACCAATAATACCCCTGCAATTCTAAGTTATTCCAGAAGACAAAAGAATGAATTCGAAGATAATAAAGAAGATGACTTGAAATTGATAAGAAAAATGAAGAAGTATGCAGATGATGGATATGATGTTGAATTGAGGAAGTCTTCAGCTGGTGGATATAAAGTTTTAAAAGTTAAAAAGGAATTAATTACGGCGGATTGAATTGGCAATCTGGAACAGCTATTGGGGCTATGCAATGTTAGAAAAATATTGCGTAGCCTCATTTTTTTAACCCTTCCAATAGACTTTCAACTGTATAATGATAAGCTTCTTCCGGAATTTGTCTGGATATGTGTAGTTTATGAATAGGTATAAAGGCATTCAAAAAATTGTTTATTTCAATATTTTTATATAATTCGTTTCCCTCACATGCGTAATCCAAGAACAAATCTTGTAATTCATCTTCGGAGTAATTTTGCTCTGGATTTACGTTTGAATATGTGTGAGGAAAGAAAAGTGAATGGTATTTTATAGTTTTTTGTGTTTCTTCTATATCAGGAAGGGCGCGTTCGTAATAATCATATTTGATTACAGGAGTAGCGACTTTTTCTTCTCTTTCAAAATCATGGATTTCGAGATGATAGTTTTCAAAGAGAGAGACAAGTGCTCTACATACTTGCTTAGTTGTACTAATTGATTCTTGCTCTTTTCCAGTTAAGAGAAACTCAATTGATACGTCAAAAAAGTTAGCTATTTTACATATTTGCTCAATAGAAAAACGATTGCCTTCATCATTATTCAGTAGTTTAGAAAGTCGTGGCTGTTTCATATCTGTGGCTGACGCTAAGGCAACTTGGCTTATATGTCTATCATTTAATAGTTTAAGTATATTATTTTTAAGAATCTCATTATCATAATTAAACATAATATATAACCTCTAAATATAAATATTCCAAAAAAATATAATAAATTAATGTTTGATTATATTTTATCGCCAGTTTGATAATTAGTATATAGGAAATTACAAATTTATCATTAGTTAAAAGAAAGAAGACTATGATGCAAGATAATTCTTTAGGAGGAAGAATTAAAGAAAAAAGAAAAGAACTAGGGCTTTCACAAGAGGAACTTGTAGAAGCGCTGGGTATAAAACAATGCACATTGTCAAAGTATGAAAATGGAAGTGCTATCCCATCAGATACAATAGTAGAAATGGCTAGAGTGCTTCATACAACACCGGACTATTTACTTTTAGGCAAGGAAGATAAGAACTCCTTCTTATCTGAAATAATAAACATAGCTAAAAATATTGATGACATTAATTTTCAAGAAATAGCTTTGAAACAAATGAAAGTTCTTGCTGATATTAATTCAAATATGTGAATTATTCCAAATTCATATAGAAATATTCCAAATAGGGTAGGGTTTAACACAAACATACGATTTATGATTAATACAGTTAATTAACAGGTCATCAAACCGGTTTGCATTAGTTCTTATTGCGATAAGAGAAAACGAGGCAAAAATGATAAATAAAAAATTAAGTTTTATTAAGGTTTATAAAACAGCTAGTTCAGAAGAAAGATTTGAGCTTATGATGGATAAACTTGATGTTTTTGAAACCGAAGTTATAAAAGCGGAGAATCAGATTAAGTATGAAATTAAATCTGAACGAGACCGATTAAGGGCACATTCAAACGAAGAACTGTTGACTAAAGTTAAGACTTCAACGCTTGGAGATAGGACGGCAAATGAAGCAATCACTAATGTAATGATTCGTGAAGCTGTTAAGTCTGGCAAAATTGATAAATCTATTATTAATGGCATCCCGAACGCTAAAGACATTGAAGAAGATATTAGGACCTTGAGAATTATGATTATGGATCATGATTTATTGCTTGAAATGATTGAGTGCTTAAATGATGCTGATTTGGATCTGATAAGAAAGCATTATATTGAAAAACTTATGTATAAGGAAATTGCTTGTAAAGGTCAAAGTAGTGAATCAATAAGAAAAAGAATAAAAAGAATCTGTAGGCAATTAAAAGAAGAAATTTTATTTTATTTCGAGATGAACAGATAGAGGAGGAAAGAAATATGCCACTTAAGAAAAAGGAGCAGAAAGTTATGATTGAGAACAAATTAGCACTTACCATTCCGGAGGCTGCAGAGCTTTCAAATATAGGTCAGAACAAGATATCGAATTTGCTCAGATTACCAAATTGTCCCTTCGTTTTATATGTTGGAACGCGAAAATTGGTTAAAAGAAAGGAATTTGAGGCTTTTATAAGTTCACGTACGGAAATATAGTTCAGCGATTAAAATAGGTAATATCTACTTATATTAATGTATATCGAAATATATTGAGAAATATGGGGCTCGATGATATAATGAAACAGTTGTATCGAGCCCTTTTTCGTTAGAGAAGGAGGGAAACGATATGGGAAAAGATCTTAAAAACAGAGAGATTGGAAAAGGTCTCTCTCAAAGAAAGGATGGGCACTATTCAGCCAGATTCTTATCAAAGACTGGCGCAAGAAAAGAAAAGTATTTTGATACACTAGTTCAAG
>JAEEGL013555452.1_pt1 | contig 16106 bp, 17 predicted proteins | sample 9134231 | NCBI WGS metagenome assembly JAEEGL01 (sample SAMN16246548, study PRJNA631951) | gut metagenome | biome: gut microbiome; feature: rumen; material: fiber-attached | host: Bos | place: Iran: Karaj | collected 2018-10
ATGGCATATAGAAAATTAGGTCGTGATAACAAACACAGAAGAAGTATGTTAGCAACTCTTACTAAACAAGTTATCATGAATGAAAGAATTAAAACAACTGATACTCGTGCTAAAGAAGTTAAAAAGTCTGTTGATAAAATGATTACTTTAGGTAAACGAGGAGATTTAGTATCAAGAAGAAGTGCACTTGCTTTCCTTCATAATGATACTGAAGTAGTTAACAAGATATTTGGTGATCTTGCAAAACGTTATGAAAAACGTGATGGTGGATACACAAGAATTCTTAAAGTTGATGAAAGACGTGGTGATGGAGCACTTATCTCTATCATAGAACTAGTTAAATAATAACTAGTTTTTTATTTACTTTAATAGCTTTCTGTGATATTCTTATTGTAGGAGAATGATATGGAGAATAGAAAAGGTAGACTGAATTTACTATTTTTTGTAATTGGGGTTATTGTTGGTTTAGTATTAGTAGCTGTTGGTGCTTATTATGCATTTAATAAAAAGGAAGAACCAAAGGTTGTTGAAGTACCATTAACGGAAGAAGAAATATTAGATATAACTAAAGATATCATGGAACTATATTTTGTAAAGATACCTTCTTCAGTACCAGTAATTCCAATTCAATTAGATAATCATGATCAAATTTCAAATTATAAAGCTAATAGTTTAACTTCTATAGATAAATCAAATATTATTCTAAATTATGTATATCTTTATCGTGATTTATATTGTAATGATAATGAGTGTCAGATTAAAGTAAATGATTTAGAAAAGAAAGTTGGATTAAAGATAGGTAGTAATTTCAATGAAACGGAATATGTTAAAGCAATCACTGAAATAGAAGGCGAAAAGTACTATAATGTGGTATTACCAACGACGATTAACCAAGGCAAAACAGTAAGTGGTTGTAGAAATAATTATGTTACTGAAAATAAAAAATTAGAAGTAGTATGTAATATTGTTAATCATGGTGAAGAAACAAGTCTTGGTAAAGGAACATTTACTTATACTTTAGTAAATGAATTATTATTTGAAAGCTTTACTTTTACTAAAGAAGAACAATAAGATATGTCAACTAGTTAAGTAATTAACTAGTTTTTCTTTCATAATTTATTAAACTATGATACTCTTATAATAGGAGAGAATATGAAAAAGATAAAATATTGTTTATTAATTATTTTCGTTTTATTAATTAGTTTAACTATAAATGCACAAGCCGAAAACTTTAATTATTACTTGAGTAATAGTAGTCAAAATTATGAATATGTTGATAAAAATAGTAATAAGGTAGTTAACGTTGAGAAAGGTGATACCATTAAAGCCGTGGTTATCCTAGATAATAAAGATAATTTAGCTGGTTACCATATACAAAGTGGTAAAATAACCGTTAATTGGGATGATAAAGTTTTATCTCTAGAAGAAGTAAATGGTAAATATTATAATGACTCTATTTCTGATATCTCATCACTTACTATCGGTTCAATTTCCAAAGGAACAAATAAAGTAGCTTTTAGTGATATTGCATCAGTTGGTACATTAAAAAATGGTAAGAATAAAATTATTGAATTACGTTTTCTTGTTTTAAAAAATGCACCAGCTACTAGTACAAAAATATATCAAACAGCCGGCGAAGATAGTTTTAAATGTAGTAAAGATGATGAAGTAATTAATTGTGGAGATAGTCTTTATAGTGAACTTAAATATAATGTTACTAAGTCAACAGTTAATAAATTAACATCCATTAAAATAGATAATAATGAGTTAGAATATTTTAATGAAGATACTAAAGAATATGATTTAATAGTAGAGTCAACAGTTTCTAAAATAAAAATTGATGTTACTAAAAAGGATAGTACTTCATCAGTAAGTGGTGATATTGGTGAAAGAAATGTTAGTTATGGTTATAATAAATTTGTTATTACGGTAACTAGTGAATCAGGTTCTAGTAATCAATATGTCTTAAATGTTAATAGAATAGATGAAAGAAGTGATGTTAATACCCTTAAAACATTAACTGTTACTCCAGGTGAAATCGTGTTTGATCCTAATATTTTAGAATACACTATTAATGTTGATAATAATATTGATAAAGTAACTATTACCTCATCTCTTACTGATTCTAAATCAAAATATGTAACAGATTATCGAAATAAAGAGATAGATCTTATCGAAGGTAGTAATAAAGTTGAAATAAAAGTAATCTCAGAAAAAGGTGAAGAAAAGACATATACTTTAAATATTAATCGTGCATTAAGTAGTAATAATAGTTTAAAATCATTAAAAGTAAATGATGAGAAAATAACTTTAGTTGAAAATGAATTTATCTATAATGTTACTGTTGAAAATGAAGTAAATGAAATTAAAGTTGTAGCTGTGCCAAATGATTCTCGAGCTACAGTAAAATTAGATGATACGTATCCATTAATTGTTGGTGATAATGAAATAAACATTGCGGTAATAGCTCCTAGTGGACAAGAAGCTGCATATACACTTAATGTAAAAAGAAAAAAGATTTTATCTAGTGATTCTCTTTTAGTTAACATAAGAGTAAAAGGTCATGATCTTGATTTTAAACAAGATGTTAAAGTATATGATTTAAAATTAAAAGATGATGAAGATGAATTAGAAATAACGGCGATTCAAGAAGATCCAACAGCTGAAATAATTATTGAAGGTAATAAGAAATTAGATAATGGTTCAATAGTTAAAATAAATGTTAAAGCTGAAGATGGTACATATACTAGATATTTTATTAATATCATTAAAGAATCGTCTGGTATACCACTTGTTGTAATAATAATTATTGTGTTATTAATATTATTAGGTGGATGTATTGGATTAATATTCTATCGTAAAAAGAAAGCGGAAAAGAAATCTTTTGATAAATTAGATGCTCCAGAACCAAAAGAAATAGAAGATGTGGAAGCATCCACAGATAGTTCTAGTGAAAATATAGTGGAAAATGAAATAGAAACTCCACCGGAAGATGTTGTTCCCACTGAAAAGAAAGTATTAGAAACTGATGAATATGTTGGAGTTCACGAAGAAAAAGAAAAAGACGTATAACGTCTTTTTTAATGCAATATTTTATTTATTTCTTTAAGATCTAAAAGAATATCTTTATTACTTAAATGTTTTACTTCATCATTTTTATATCTTGGAATAAAGTGAATATGAAAATGTTTTATTTCTTGTCCATAGTCAGCATTATGACCAATAGTTAATCCATCACATTTTAATTTTTCTTGATATATTGGATATAATTTTTTAATAATGTTATTCATGTGAATTAATGTTTCATCAGGAACATCACGAAAATCTTTATAATGCTTTTTTGGAACAATTAAACTATCACCATTAGTTGTAGGATTAATATCTAAAAAGACTTTAACTAAATCATCTTCATATACTACTTCAGATGGTATTTCTCCACTTATTATTTTACAAAATAAACAATCCATTATATAACCTCCTTTATGTAATCAATTAAATTGTTTTTTTCTTTATTATCTTTTAATGCATAATGAATACTAGCTTTTATATAACCGGTTTTATCACCAATATTAAAGTAATTTCCTTGGTATTTTATTCCTTTAACTTCTTTTGGAAAATGAAGTAGGGCATATGGTAAATAATATTCGTCATTACTGTGTTTTTTTAATTTATCTTTTACTGTAAATATTTTTTTATTTAAAAGCATCCTTCCATGTAGAATACAACTAGAATGTTCATTATCTTTATTTACTAAATCAATTATATTATTATCTTTATCTAGCTTAACTATTCCAACATTTGGAAGCGCATCTTTTTCTTCTTTAATAGCTACATACATGTTTTTTTCTTTATTAAAACTATCAATTAATAATTTCGTAACTGGTGGATTATTATCAATGATATCATCTCCATACATTACAATAAAATTATCTTTTTTGATATGCCTTTTAGCGGAATATAAAGCACCATATGTACCTTTAATACCTTGATAAACATAATCAAATTTCATGTTTTTTATAATTTCATTTATTCTATCTAATAACTTTTGTTTATTTGGTTTATCTTTTAGAAAATTATTTAAATAAACATCATCAGAAAAGAATTTTTCAATTAGTTTTTTATTATGACGAGTAACAACAAAAATAATTTTTTTAATTCCACTTAAATAAGCTTCTTCAACAAGTAGAAATATTGCTGGAACATCATAAATTGGTAACATTTCTTTTGATATTGTTTTAGTAATGGGAAGAAGTCTTGTTCCCATACCACCTAATAGAATAACTGCTTCATCTATCATAATTATCTCCTTAAGTTAATTATATTATATTTTACTTTAATTTACAAAAGTTATTTTAATTTTAAAAATATTATGATATATTTACAATAGGAGGAAGAGATGGAAGATAAAAATGATAGAGAATTAACAGAAGAAGAATTATCACAATATTTAGGTGGCGCAAGTATTGAAGCAGCCGCTCTAAAATTAGGAATAACTCCTGAAAGATATAGAGAATTATTACAAAAAACAGCATCTGATCCAAAAATTATGAGAGCACTTCTAAATCATGATCCAAATTACACTGTTGAAGATAGTAAAATAGATTCTGATTATAAAATGGGAGGAAAGTAAATATCAATGATATTTACTTTTTTTATTAAAAAATATACTATTTTATGGTAAACTATTATTAGATATTTAAAAAAGGTGATATAGATGAAAGATATTAAAGTTATATTTATGGGAACACCAGAATTTAGTTTAAATGTTCTTGATATGTTAATAAAAAATACTAATGTAATTGCGGTTGTTACCCAACCAGATAAAATAGTTGGGAAAAATAAAGAAAAGAGTTTTTCACCAGTTAAGAAATTAGCAGTTGAAAATAATATTTTAGTGTTACAACCAGAGAAAATAAGAAAAGAATATGATGAAGTAACTAATTTAAAACCGGATTTAATAGTTACTTGTGCGTATGGTCAAATAATTCCTGAAGTAATTCTTAATACTCCAAGATTAGGTTCAATTAATGTTCATGCATCACTACTACCAAAATTGCGCGGGGGAAGTCCTTTGCATCACGCAATAATTGATGGTTATGATAAAACAGGTGTAACAATAATGTATATGGATAAAGGAATGGATACTGGGGATATTATAACTCAAGAAGAAATAGATATTTTAAAGACTGATACAGTAGGTACTATTCATGATAAATTAAGTGTTTTAGGAAGTGAATTACTTTTAAAAACATTACCTAGTATTATTAATGGAACTAATCAAAGAATAAAACAAGATGACTCTCTTGCAACATATTGTCATAATATAACTCATGAAGAAGAAATAATTGATTTTAACAAGGGAGTTATTGAAATATTTAATCAAGTAAGAGGGATGAATCCTTATCCTGTTTCCTATTTTACTTTAAATAAATTAGTTTATAAAGTATATGAAGTAGACTATGAAGAAAGTGATAAATATATTAATAAAGAAATCGGTGAAATAGTTCTTCAAGATAAAAACAATTTAGTAGTTCGAGCAAGTAATGGTTTAATATATTTAAAGAAAATCAAAAGAGAGGGAAAGAAACTATTAGATATCAGTGATTATTTAAATGGTGAGAAAGAAAACTTACTAGGTTTAATATGTAATAAGGAGTAGTATGGATAAATTTAAAACGTTTTATAATGAAAAAAAAGGAAAATATATTTTGTTTTTTGGCTTTTATTTAATTTTCTTTATCTTTTTAGCTATTTATTTACGTACAGTACGTGCAAATAATCCAAAAGAAGAATTAAAACCTGCTAATGAAGTAGTAGAAAAAATAACTACCTATGATATTAGCAATTTAACAAATAATGATTATTTATATAATATTGAAATATTAGATAATGAAGAAATAATAACTTTTACTGGTAAAAAAAGCAATGTTGATTATGCAAACTATCCGAATAAATATTTTTTAGATATTTATAATATTAATCAACTACTCAAAAGAAGTAAATTAATAAATACTGAAAATAATGTTTTAACTTATGAATTACCAAATAAAGAAATAAATGATATTTTATTAACGAATAAACCAGAAGCAGTTAATTTAATAAATGTTTATGTTAATGATAAATCTGAAATTTCAAAAATTAACTTGGATTTATCTAAATATATGGAAAAAGAAAACTATCAAATAATGATAGATTACACAGTAGGTGATAGTAATGAAAATAGTTCTAGTTGATGGTAATAATTTATTATATCGAAGTTATTTTGCTACCGCTTATAGTGGTAACTTAATGAAAAACTCTAAGGGGTTCCCCACTAATGCTTTATATGGATTCATAAACATGATTAGTAAAATAATTCAAGATGAAAAACCAGAATATATGATGGTTGCTTTTGATAAAGGTAAAACTTTTCGTCATGAAAAATATACGACATATAAAGGAACTAGGGCCGAGACCCCAGATGATTTAGTTAAACAATTTAAATTATCTCGTGATATATGTAAGGCACTAGGAATAAAAGCTATTGAAATAGATAACTATGAAGCTGATGATATAATTGGAACATTTGCCAAAAAATGTAATGAAGAAAATTTAGATGGATTAATTATAAGTAGTGATAAAGATTTATTACAATTAATAAGTTCTAATGTTAGAGTTAAATTACTTAAGACTCATGATTTTATTATGATGGATGAAAATGAATTTAAGAATACTTATGGTCTAGATCCAATTAGAATGATTGATTTAAAAGCCTTAATGGGCGATACTAGTGATAATATTCCGGGAGTTAAAGGAATAGGTGAGAAAACTGCTATTAAATTATTACAAGAATATGGTAGTTTAGATGGTGTATATCAAAATATTGATAATATAAAAGGTAGTATGCATGATAAATTAGTAACTGATAAAGATAATGCATACATGAGTTATGATTTAGCTACTATTTATAAAGAAGTACCAATTGATACAAATTTAGATACGATAAAAAAAGAAAGTATTAATGAAATAGAATACAGTAATATTTTAAAAGAATTAGAGTTTTTCTCTTTACTAAAAAAAATGGATACAAAAGAAGAGAAAAAAGAAATAAACAATCTAGTAATAATAAATAATCTAAGTGATTTAGTATTAGAAGATGAATATAGTATTTATCTTGAAGTATTAGGTTATAATTATCACGATGCAAAACCTCTTGGTGTTAGTATTTACTCTAAAAAACATGCATATTATGTACCGTTTGATTTATTAGTAAAAACGGATATCTTTTTGGATAACAAAAAGAAATATACATATGATTTAAAAAAGATATTAGTTATTTTTGATAAATATGATATTAAGATTGATAAAAATATTCGTGACTTAATGATCGAAGCTTATTTATTAAATAAAAATATTAAAAATGATGTTAGCTATTTAGCTAATAGTGATGGTTATGATATCATATTCTATGATAAAGAATTTGGCAGTGAAATTACTTTACATGAGGTTGATGAAAAAGAAGTAGCAGCAAATGCCATAAAGAAAGCTATGTATATTTTTGATAAAGAACATGAGTTTTATGAAGAATTAAAACATGAAGAGATGGAAAGTTTATATCAAGATATTGAATTACCTCTTGTATACGTATTAGCTAATATGGAAATAACGGGATTTAAAGTAGACCGAGATTATCTTGAAGAGATGAAAGTTGAAATAAATGAAAAACTAAAAGATCTTGAAAAAAGAATCTATGCAATTAGTAATGAAGAATTTAATATTTCATCTCCGAAACAATTAGCCGATATTTTATTTAATAAATTAGCTATTCCTTATCCAAAGCGAATTAAAGATAATAATTATTCAACGAGTAAAGATATTTTGGATAAATTAGCGGATAATTATGAAATAGTAAGACTTGTTTTAGAATATCGTATGTATGCAAAACTATATAGTAATTATATCGTTGGTTTAATTGATGAAATAAAAGAAGATGGAAAGATTCATACAGTTTTTAATCAAACATTAACTAGAACTGGAAGACTTTCTTCAGAAAGTCCTAATCTTCAAAATATTCCAATTCGAATAGAAGAGGGAAGAAAGATAAGAAAAGCTTTTATCCCAAGTAATGATAGTATTATAGTTTCAAGTGATTATTCCCAAATTGAACTTCGCGTGTTTGCCCACATGGCAGGAGCAACTAATATGATTGAAGCTTTTAAGAATGATTTGGATATTCATGCTAAAACAGCTAGTGATATTTATGGAATACCAATAAGTGAAGTTGATAAAAATATGAGACGTAGTGCTAAAGCCGTTAACTTTGGAATAATATATGGCATAAGTAGTTTCGGTTTATCAGAAGATTTGGGTATTAATGTTTATGAAGCTAAAGATTTTATTGATAATTATTTGAATACTTTCCCAGGTATTAAAGAATATATGGATAAAAAAATAAAAGAAGCTTATCAAAATGGTTATGTTAAAACATTATTTAATCGTAAAAGAGTAATTGATGAACTTAAAAACAAGAATTATTTAATTCGTAGTAGTGGAGAGAGAATGGCTCTTAATACACCAATTCAAGGAACAGCTGCAGATATTATTAAAATGGCAATGATTAAAATGCAAAATAAAATAGATGAAATGAATTTAAATACCAAGATGCTTGTTCAAGTACATGATGAATTAGTGTTTGATGTACCAAATAATGAAGTAGAAATAGTTATTCCAGTTATTCGAGATGTAATGGAAAATATTTACGAAATGTCCGTACCGCTTAAAGTAGATATTGAATATGGAAAAGATTGGTACGAGGCTAAATAGGAGAATTATGGAGTATATATTATTGATATTAAAAGGAATGATTATTGGTGTTGCAAATATAATACCAGGTGTATCTGGTGGAACGTTAATGATTATTTTAGGTTTATATGAAGATGTTATAAATACTATTAGTCATTTCTTTAAAAACTTTAAAAAGAATTTAAAATTTATTATTCCAATAGCTATTGGTATGTTATTATCGATTTTACTACTTAGTAAAGTAATTAGTGTATGTTTAGAAAAATATCCATTTCCAACTACATTATTCTTTATTGGATTAATATTAGGAGGTCTTCCATTATTATGGAATAGATCTAAAGCAGCTAAAGGTAAATGGAGTAATTGGTTAGTCTTTGGAATTACTTTTGCTATAGTAATTACTTTTGCTTTTTTGAAAAGTAATGATTATGTCGTATCATTTGATAATCTTACTTTCTTTGGTTATATTGAGTTATTTATAATTGGTATGATTAGTGCAGCTACCATGGTAATACCAGGTATTAGTGGTTCATTTGTATTAATGTTATTAGGCTTTTATGAACCAATTGTTAACACCATTAAAGATTTAACTAATTTTAGTTTATTAGGCCATAATTTACTAATTTTAATACCATTTGGTTTAGGTATTGTAGTAGGTATAGTTTTAATTGCTAAATTAATTGAATATCTACTTAAACGTTATCCAATTAAGACATATTATGGTGTACTTGGTTTTGTTCTTGCATCACTTGTTGCAATTATAAAACCACTTATTGGAATTAGTCCTAGCACCCTAGAAATAGTAATAGGTATTATTTTAGTAATAATTGGTGGTGGAATTGCTTATAAATTAGGCGATAAATAAAAAAATAGTCATAAAATAATGACTTTTTTTTATTTTTGTGGTATAAGTAATGTGTAAGGAGGAGTCTTAATGGCAAAAGAAAAGAAAATTGTTCGTGTAGAATCAACAGGAAAAAAAGAAAAAGTTACACTTGATAAAGATGGTAACATCGTTCAAGCTAATCGTGTTGAGTCTATTCCTAAGGAAGGAGCTAAACCAAGAAGAATTGGTGCAGTAATTTTATGGATACTTGCTATTGCATGTGAAGCAGTTGGTATTTTAAATATTTTTAAGAAAATTACATTACCTGATTGCTTTAATCAATTAACATGGTTAATTATATTAATCGTTGCTGATTTAATTTTCTTAGTAATTGGTTCAATGTTATGGAAAAAAGCTAACCATATTGATCCAGCTAGTGAAAAGAATAAAACTAAATTCTGGTTATGGAATAACTTAGGTAGCATTGTTGCAGTTATTGCATTCTTACCACTTATTATTATCATTTTTACAAACAAAGACTTAGATGGTAAGACTAAGAAAATCGCTGGTATTATAGCTATTGTTGCACTTCTTATTGGTGGACTTGCAAGCTATGATTTTAATCCTGTTTCAAGCGAACAATTAGAAGCTGCTAAAGCTGAAATTTTAGCTAATGGTGGATATGATACAGATAAAGATACTGGTGAACCAATTGTTTACTGGGTAACTAATAGTAAGAAGTATCATATTCGTAGTACATGTTCTGCTATTAATAGATCAAATACAAGTGATACTATTTTAGCAGGTACAATTGAAGATGCTTTCCAAAAAGGTTTAACTGAACCTTGCCGTATATGTATTAAGGCAATGGAAAAGATCAATGAAGAAAATGCAAAAAAAGTACCAACAGAATAGGTGATGTAAATGGCTGATAAAAAAATTGTTAGAGTTGAATGTGAAAAAAAAGAAACAAAAAAATCCGGTTTAAATATTGATTTAGGTGATTTAAAGAAGATTGGGATTGCAATACTTGGTTTTGTGGCAGCTAATCCTGATTTACTTAACAAATTAATTAAAAAACCAGCAGCTTATTTAAAGAAAATAATCAAAGGTGAAGATGTTTCTAAAGAAACAAAGAAAACAGTTAAGCAAACCATTAAAGAAAATGAAGGTGGTGGTTTAATTTCTATTCTTGGTTCTTTAACTGAGTTATCAGGTGGAGACGAAGAAACTGATGATATTTTCGGTAAAATCACTAAAACAGTTAAAGGTGCTAAAGTTGCAGAATCAGCAGGTCTTGATGTCGGTGGCTTATTAGGTGGATTATTTGGTGGATCAAGTAAGAAATCTAAAAAGAAATCATCTGGTGGACTTGGTGATATATTTAAAGGTTTATTTAAATAAAAAAAGAATCTACTTAATAGTAGATTTTTTTATTTGTTATTTAATATATCATCGATATAGTAATCAATACTTTTATAGATTTTTTTAGCAACACTTAATACTTTATCATTAGCCAAACTAACACATACACCATGATAATCTCTAATCATTTCATAGTCATTAGAAGAGTCTCCAATAACATAGACATCTTCCTTTTTGATATTATATTTTTTTCTTAGAAATTCAATTCCAGATGATTTACTAATACCTTTAGGTTTAACACATAAATAAGAATAATTTGGATGTTTATAATCTAAAAAACTATAATTTGGATAATCTTTACTCATCAAAAGAAAACTATTAACTAGAGATTCTGTATAATTATCAGTAGTTAAGCAAATATTTATTCCAATAAGATTATTAGTATCTTTTAAAATATTAGAGTATCCTTCAGGATAAGAAAACTGTATTTCTTCATAATTTAAATCTTGATAAAAGTCTTCAAATGGTTTTATTATTTCACTATTCAATGGATACATTACTTCAATATTTTGATTATTATAAATAATAGAACCATCGGCACAAATTAAGTAATCATAATAAATATTATGAATATTAACTTGATTATGAATAGATGGATAACTTCTACCAGTAGCAATGACAAATAGAAAGCCTTCTTTTCGTAATTTCTTTATTTTTTTATTAGTTAACTTTATATTATCATCATTAGTATAAAGAGTATCATCATAATCAGTAACAAATAATTTCATTTCACATCACAAAATAATTGTACTATACAATCAATAAAAAAACAAAATAAATATTGATTATAGATAAGTAAAATTGTATAATTATTATAGTAGGGGTAATGGAAAGTGGAGGAATAAATGGGAAAAGGTGCAAAAATAATTGGAACTTTATTTTTACTACTTGGTATCGCTTCAATTGGAGTATACTTTTTTATGGGAGATAAACTAAGTAGTCATAAGGTAGTTTTTGATAGTAATGGTGGTTCTACTGTTAGTGAACAAGTAATAAAAAAAGGAGAAAAAGCGACTAAACCAGCTAATCCAACAAAAGCGAATAATGAATTTGTTGAATGGCGTCTTGATGGTGTAGCGTATGATTTTGATAAAGTTGTTTCTTCTAATATTACTTTAAAAGCAGAATGGTTTGAAATTATTAATCATAATGTTAAAGTAACCATAGATGGTACAGAATATAGTGCAGTTGTTCGTGATGGTAATCCACTATTGATGGATATATTAAATGTTCCACCAAGAGATGGATACTATATTAAGTATTATAGTGAAACTGGGGAAGAGTTTAATATGGGATTACCAGTAACTAGTGATATTAATTTAACAGCAGAATATATTGAAATAAAAACATATACAGTTAAATTTAATAGTAATGGTGGAAGTAGTGTTGAAAATCAAATTGTTAATGAAGGATCAACTGTAAGCGAACCAACTTCAACTCGTGACGGATATATTTTAGATGGTTGGTATTATGGAGAAGAAAAGTTTGATTTTACTACACCAATTATTAAAGATGTTGAATTAAAAGCTAGATGGAATGATGGACCTAAGGTAAATGTTATCTTTATGGTCGATGATAAAGTATATAAAACTGTTCCAGTAAAAGAAAATACGACAGTAACTAGACCAACCCCACCAACAAAAACGGGATATAAGTTTGTTAAATGGCAACTAAATGGAGTAGATTTTGATTTTAATACAAAGATTACTTCTGAAACAACTTTAACAGCCGTATTTGAAGAGGTAACATCATATACAGTAACCTTTAATAAAAATAATGGAACATCTAATGATACTAGAACAGTAGATGCAGGAAGTAAAACAACAAGACCAACAGATCCAATAAAGAGTGGATATAAGTTTAAAGGTTGGACATTAAATGGTAAAACTTTTGATTTTGAAACACCAATCAATAGTAATATAGTTTTAGTAGCAGCTTGGGAAAAAGAAAAACCAAAATTTACGGTAAGATTTAATAATGATGATAATACTGAAATAACTACTCAAACAGTAGAACAGGGAAGTACAGCAACTAAACCAACAGATCCAGTAAAAGATGGCTATAAATTTGTTGGTTGGTTATATAATCATCAACAATTTAGTTTTTCTACACCAATAACAGAAGATATTGTATTAACCGCTCATTATGAAAGAATTAATGGCGATATTAATACCGGAGAATAATTATAGACAAGTTATATAACTTGTCTTTTTTTGTTAATAATAGTATAATTTTCTTGAATGTGGTGATGATATGAAAGTAACTAATGATTATAAAGATTTTGAAATAATTGATACTAGTTGTGGTGATAAATTAGAAAGATGGGGTAATATTTATTTATTAAGACCTGATCCACAAGTTATGTGGGATAATGGTAATTTAGAAGATAAATATAAAAATCTTATTAATAGTGTTTATTATCGCAGTAGTTCTGGTGGTGGACATTGGGAAGATAAAAAAAATGTTCCAGCAAGTTGGATAATAAGCTATCGTGATGTGAAATTTAATATCAAAAAAATGGGATTTAAACATACGGGATTATTTCCTGAGCAAGCATATAACTGGAATTATATTCGTGATAGAATATCTAAAGAAAATAGAGAAATTAGTGTTCTAAATTTGTTTGCTTATACTGGTGGAGCTACTATTGCATCTTTAATGGCCGGAGCAAGTGTTGTTCATGTAGATTCATCTCGTGGTATGGTTGATTGGGCGAAAGAAAACGTTAAATTAAATAAACTTGATGAAACTAAAATAAGATATATTGTTGATGATGTATTAAAGTTTGTTAAAAGAGAAATTAGAAGAGGCCATAAGTATGATGTTATAATCATGGATCCACCTTCTTTTGGAAGAGGAGCTAATGGTGAAGTTTGGAATATTGAAAAGAATCTTTTTGAATTACTTACTTTATGTCAAGATTTATTAAGTGATAAACCATTATTTATGTTAGTTAATTCTTATTCAGGATTATCACCAATACTACTTGAAAACTTATTAAAATTAACTAATAAGCGTAAAAATATTAAAATATCATCAGATGAAATTGGTTTACCAATTAAAGATAATGATTTAATATTACCATGTGGTATTTATGGAAGAGTAGATTATGAATAATTTAAATGTTTTATATGAAGATAATCATGTAATTGTGGTTGTAAAGCCAATTAATGTTTTATCACAAAGTGATATTACAAATGATCCAGATATGTTAACGATAATTAAATCTTATTTAAAAGAAAAATATCATAAACCAGGTAATGTTTATTTAGGCTTAGTTCATCGACTTGATAGAGTAGTAGGGGGAGTAATGGTATTTGCTAAAACTAGTAAAGCTGCTTCTCGTTTATCTAATTCAATAAGAGAAAATAAATTCCATAAAGATTACTTAGCTATTTGTCATGGTAAATTAAAAGAGTCTGATACATTTATTGATTACTTAGAAAAGAAAGATGATTTTAGTACTATAGTTACAGATAAAAATCATGGTAAATTATCTGAATTAAGTTATGAATTAATAGATTATAATAAAGAGAAAGATTTAAGTTTAATTAAAGTAATGTTAAAAACAGGAAGGCATCATCAAATAAGAGTTCAATTTGCATCACGCGGTTATCCACTTATTGGAGATAATCGATATGGAATAGATAAAGAAAAAGAAATTGGTTTATTTGCTTATAAATTATCTTTCCCACATCCAATTACGAAAGAGATGGTGACATTTACTTATTTGCCAACCGAAAAGCCATTTAATTTATTTGAGTTAAAAAACGTCAACAAAAGTTGATGTTTTTATTTTTGTGTTATAATAATTCGCGTAGGTGGTGTTTATGGAAGAAAAAAGAGTAATTAGTGTAAATGAACTTATAAAAATGTTTGTTGCGTCGAGTTATTTACAAGAACAAAGAATATTTAAATTTTCTGATATTTATCAGTACATCGAAAGATGTTATATAAAGGGTACAGAAGAAGGATGTCAAAAAGACTTGTTCCCATATTTAATTGATGAAGCTGGGGAAGCAATTGAAGATATGATTAATGAAGGAATAATAACCAATGTATATCAAGATGGTTCATGGGGTATGTACCATATTGAAGACAAGGTTAATTATATGGAACTAGCTAGTCATGATAAAGAATACGTTAATGATATGATAAAAGTATTTCTTGATATCAATGGTGGTGCACCACTATATGTAACCTTAGTTAATTCAAAGAGAAATCAAAAAAATAGATAGTATGGGTGAGGGTTATGGAAGAAAATGAAATTATAGAAATTGAAGCTGATACATTTATGAAAATGTTTTTAGCTATTAGTTATTTAAATGAGCAAGTATTTTTTAATTTAGTTGATTTAACAGGTTATTTATGGAATCATATTCAAGATGATAATAAAGTTTTCATATGTGATCAAATGACTGATACTTTAAGTGAAATGATGAATGAAGGATGTGTTAATAAAGTAGAAGGTTGTACTTGTTTATATCAAGTTAATGGTACTATTGATTATCTTAATATTATGAAAGATAATGACCAATATAAAAATGCCATGGTGGAATTCTTTAAAAACTATTATGATAGAAAAGAACCTAAAGTAAAAGTAATTGCTAATCAAGTAAAGGCAAAATAAAAACCGTTTAAAACGGTTTTTTTTCATATTCTATTTTTTAATATTCTTGATGTATTCATGAAGTTTAATTTAGCTACTTCATATAGTTTTTCTTCACCATATTTTTCTACTATTTCCATACCTATTTTATCAACTTCAGAACCCGCTCCTTTAGGAAGTGGTATATGTAGAGAATCACTAAGTTTATCAAATTCTTGAATAAATAAATAACGACTAATTATTGATGCACAAGCAACGGATAAACATTTATCTTCAGCTTTAGTCATAAATGTTATATTTCTTTGAATATTAGTTGAATCTTTAATATATTCATAATATTTATGTTCCATAGCAAATTGATCAACAATAATATAATCATATTGGGGATGTTCTTCATTAATCATTTGATACAAAACTTTATTGTGTAATATAGCTTTTATTTTATTCATATTATAATCTTTATTA
>JAEEGL013589907.1_pt1 | contig 16106 bp, 12 predicted proteins | sample 9134231 | NCBI WGS metagenome assembly JAEEGL01 (sample SAMN16246548, study PRJNA631951) | gut metagenome | biome: gut microbiome; feature: rumen; material: fiber-attached | host: Bos | place: Iran: Karaj | collected 2018-10
GCTTGGCAGACGGCTATCGGCCTTCAGGATGTAGATGGTCTAAAGCCGTCTGCATTCTTGATTGATACTGCCAGGAAACACATTGAGGGCGACCTCACCATTGATGAGGTCAAGCAGATGCTGGACGCTTATTATAAGTCCAAAACTGCGAGGACAGAAGTCGAGGACGAAAGGACAGAGGAGGCCGATAAGGTGTCAGCGCGTATTGAAGAACTGCTGACAGAAAAATCCTTCTCTTTCTCCCCCGAGTATCTGGCAAGAATTCATCGCCATCTGTTTCAGGGATTATTCAAGTTCGCCGGGCGTTATCGCGATTATGATATCACCAAGCGGGAATGGGTATTAGATGGCGATACTGTCTTGTATGCCAGCGCATCGATGATTCAATCGACATTAAACTATGACTTTTCTCAGGAGAGACAGGTCAATTATGCCTTTCTTGATTTCGACAAAGCCATTGAACAGATTGCCAGGTTTATATCTGGTATCTGGCAGATCCATCCTTTCGGTGAAGGGAATACACGTACTACTGCCGTATTTGCCATGAAGTATCTTCAATCATTCGGATTTGAGGTTAAGAATGATATGTTCAAAGATTACTCATGGTATTTCCGAAATGCCTTGGTCAGAGCCAATTATAACAGCTATCCGAAAGGTATTTCTGCTACAGACGAATACCTTGTGCGTTTTTTCAGGAACCTTTTGCTGGGAGAAGAAAACGTACTGAGCAATCAAGATTTGCAAATCACATCCGTTCAAGTGCCAGCGGCCCTGTTTCAAAGTGCCAAAATGACAAACGAAGTGGCGTCTGGGTCGTAAAGACAGACCGCTGAATTCCCAAAGTCCCCGGACGGGCCGGGGATGCGGCAGAGATTCTTCGCTGCGCTCAGAATGACAGGGGGACAGCCCGCTCAGTAACGGACCGTTATAATGACAGACAGCCCGTTCAGTAGCGGACCGTTATGTGGAAGCAGTTCTGCTTCTTCTCGTACTTGACGAAACACTTGCCGTCCTGGTCGTGAAAGTCCTTCAGGACCTGGCTGAGGACGGCGCGCAGGTATTCCGGGGGCACGTCTTCGTAGGGGCGGCCGCGAAGGTCGGGTATCTTGACGAAGCGCCAGTACGACAGGTCGAAGGTCGTACCGTAACGGTGAGTGGAATTCTCTGAAGCGTTGACGTTGCGCTTGCGCAGTTTCTTGACGTCCTCCTCCGTCCTCAGCACGGACGTAACCGTCAGTTTGTAAGGATTGAGCCCCTTAGAACTGAGGGAGTCCTGGAACACGCGCCCTATATCGTCCAGAAGACCTTTTGCGCTTGGAATCAGATAAGGAATCGAATGTGTGAGGGAGTCGATTACGTAAGTATCGGTGTCCTCCAGCCGTACCAGCCCGGAACTCTTCTTCTCCGCCTCTTCCCTGTTTTCGATCGGCTCGATTCCGATGGCCTGCGCGACCTCCAGCTGGTCGTCGTTCATATCGTTGAACTCCTTGGCGAACTTGACGTCGTAGATGCGTACGGGATGATTCTCGATTGGGCCGAGGGCCAGCCAGCGGCGTTCCTCCACGCAGGACCTTACGCTGAAGAATGCATACACGAGCAGCGACGCCACAGCAAGCGCGCCCAGAATTCCCAGGTATCTGAGCAGACGTTTCATGCTCCCACGTGCCTCAGATAGCAATCAATGGTGTTCTGCAGGAGCATGGCGATGGTCATGGGACCGACTCCTCCGGGAACCGGAGTAATGTAGCCGGCCTTGAGGGAGGCGCTCTCGAAGTCCACGTCCCCAACTATCCTGCCGTCATCCATGCGGTTGATGCCCACGTCGATCACGACGGCCCCCGGCTTGAGCATATCCCCGGTGACGACTCCGGCACGGCCGACGGCGGCAACCACGATGTCTGCGCCTGACAGGATTTCCGCAAGGTTGGACGTACGCGAGTGGGCGATCGTGACGGTTGCGTTCTCATTGAGCAGAAGAGTCGCGACCGGTTTGCCTACCAGCTCTCCCCTGCCCACGACAACGGCATGCCGGCCCTCTATGGGTACGCCTGTAGACTTGATGAGCTCGATGCAGGCACGGGGCGTGCACGGCGCAACGCTCCCGCGGCGGGCGGAAAGGCCTCTGGCCATTCCTGCATAGCCGTCGATGTCCTTGTCGGGCGCAATGGCGCCGATGACGGCGTCTTTGTCTATATGGGCAGGAAGAGGAAGCTGGAGCAGAATGCCGTCGACGTGCTCGTCGGCGTTGAGTTCGGCAATGACATTCAGGAGTTCGCCCTGGGTGGTTATGAACGGAAGGCTCACGACCTCCGACACCAGACCTGTCTTGCGGGCGGCGGCCAAATTGTTGCGCACGTAAACCTGGCTTGCCGGGTCCTCCCCTACTATGACCGCCCACAAGCCTGGGCGGCGGCCGTATTTGAGTTCGTATCCATCAACGTCTGCGCGCATCTTCTCGCGGAGAGATGCGGCAATTGCTTTTCCGTCAATTATTTGTGCCATATTCTTGTCCGAGCAGGAAAACGCTCCTGATAAACGGGGTTTGATAAAGGTAAGGAATCTTTGTAAGCGTCCAGCCGGGGCGCGTAAGGATGAAGTCGGCACGCTTGCCGACGGTAATGGAGCCGGCGCTGTCGCTTATGCCCATGGCATAGGCGCCGTTGAGCGTGACGGCATTGAAGGCCTGCTCCGGAGTGAGGCGCATACGGATGCAGCCAAGGGCCATCACGAAGCGCATGTCGCCGGAAGGAGAAGAACCAGGATTATAATCCGACGCCAGCGCTACGCCGAGACCGGCCTCTATGAATTCACGCGCCTTGCCATAAGGCGCACGAAGGAAGAAGGACGAGCCGGGAAGCATGGTGGGCATGGTGCCCGAGCCGCGGAGAACCTCGATTTCTGCCGGGCCGGTCTCTTCCAGATGGTCGACGGACAAGGCTCCGTGCTCAACTCCAACCTGCACGCCGCCGCTTACGTGAAGCTGATTGGCGTGAATCTTGGGCAGCAGGCCGCAGGCCTTGCCGGCTTCCATTATCCGCGCGGCGTCGGCCGGAGTGAAGAAGCCTTCCTCGCAGAATACATCCACAAAATCGGCAAGAGCGGAAGCCTCAGGCATCATCCTGCAGACCTCGTCGACATACCCTTCGTGGGTGTATCCCCTGCCTACCGCGTGCGCTCCGAGGAAGGTACTGCGAACCACCGCAGGACTGAATTGCCTGATGCGGTCGATAACCCGGAGCATCTTCATCTCGCCCTCGGGATTGAGCCCGTATCCGCTCTTGATCTCGATGGCGCCGGTGCCTTTGGAAATCATCTCGTCAACGCGCTCCGCCGCCTGGCGGTACAGTTCGTCCTCGGATGTATTGTGCAGCAGGTCGGCGGAATTGAGGATACCGCCGCCGCGGGCTGCAATCTCCGCATACGAAAGCCCGTTGATCTTATCGATGAACTCGCCGTCGCGGCAGCCCGCATAGACTATGTGAGTATGGCTGTCGCAGAAGGCTGGCATAAGCATACCCCCCTCACAGTCAATTACATTATCTGCGTCAGGTAAAGTATCGGATGAAGTCCCGAAAGAGGCGGTCAGGCCGTCTTCCTCAAGCAGCCAGGCATCGTGCAGAGTGCCTACCTGCCCCATCTCGGCGCCCTGCTTGCGCAGGACCCCGGCGGGTACGATACCGGCAAGCGTGCTTATGTTCCTGAAGAGGCTTCTCATTGTACGGGAGGTTCGTTGTCGTGTATGAATGCGATGGCCTTGTGGATCAGGGGACTCATGTATGTGTCGGACTCCAGGAACGGTACGCTCTGCCTGAACCTCGCTATCACGTCCTCAAGTATGGGAGACGTGTGAAGGGGACGGCGGAACTCGAAGGCCTGAGCGGCATTGAAGAGTTCGATGGCGAGGACCGTTTCCACGTTGTCTATGACCTTGACGAGCTTTGTGGCGGAATTGGCACCCATGCTCACGTGGTCCTCCTGGCCGTTGGAAGAAGGGACGGAGTCGCAGGATGCAGGCCAGCAGTAGCCCTTGTTCTGGCTGACGATGGAGGCCGCAGTGTACTGCGGAATCATGAATCCGCTGTTCAGTCCTGGCTTGGCCACAAGATACCTGGGAAGGCCGCGATAGCCGTGTACGAGCAGGTAAACCCTACGTTCCGAGATACTTGCGAGTTCCGAAAGGGCTACGGCCATGGTATCCATAGGTATCGCTATGGGCTCACCGTGGAAGTTGCCGGCGGAGATTATCATGTCCTCGTCGGGGAAGATATTGGGGTTGTCGGTGGCGGAGTTGATCTCGTTCTCGATGACCGATTCAACGTACGCCATGTTGTCTTTGGCGGCGCCGTGCACCTGGGGAATGCAGCGGAAGGAATAAGGGTCCTGGACGTGCTCCTTGTAGCGGTTTATCATCTCGCTGCCCTCCAGCAGTTTGAGGAAACGGTTGCCGGTGGCTATCTGCCCCTTGTGGGTGCGTATCATGTGCGTAAGGGGCAGGAACGGCTCGATGCGGCCGTCGTATGCCTCCAGGGACAGTGCGCCGATGACGTCGGCCCATTCGGAGAGACGCTTGGCACGGAAGATGGACCACACGGCGTGGGCGCTCATGAACTGGGTGCCGTTCAGCAGGGCCAGTCCTTCCTTGGACTGCAGCCTGATGGGCTCCCAGCCGAATTCTTTCCAGACATCGGCGGCCTGGCGGATCTGCCCCTTATACAGGACCTCACCCAGCCCGATGAGCGGCAGGCTCATATGTGCGAGAGGAGCGAGGTCGCCGGACGCGCCGAGGGACCCCTGCTGATATACGACCGGCAGGATGTCGTTGTTGTACATGTCGATAAGCCTCTGTACGGTGATGAGCTGCGCTCCTGAATGGCCGTACGAGAGGGACTGTGCCTTGAGGAACAGCATCAGCTTCACTATCTCGGGGCGGACGGTGTCGCCGGTGCCGCAGGCGTGGGAGACCACGAGGTTGTATTGCAGCTGCGAGAGGTCCTCCTCCGGGATGGTGACGTTGTAGAGTGAACCGAACCCCGTGGTGATGCCATAGATGGGGTGGTCGAGGTCTTCCATCTTCCTGTCAAGGTAACGGCGGCACTTCTCGATGGCCTGTACGGCCTCGGGAGAAAGGTCGAGCTTCTCTCCGGACTCGAAGATGTCCCTCAGTTTGTCAATGCTTAAGTGTTCGTGTGATATGTGGTGCATTTCAGAAAAGTTTATCAATAAGTTTATCGTCAGTCAAATATGGAATCGTGACCCGGAGGCCCGGGGTGCGTGCCATTTCGCGCCTGATGGCCTCGATGGAGCCGCCGTTGCGGGCCCAGCTGCGGCGGGCGATGCCGTTGTTGACATCCCAGAACAGCATCTGGCGTATGTGGCGGGCGGAATCTTCGGAGCCGTCTATGACCATGCCGAAGCCGCCGTTGATCACTTCTCCCCAGCCTACGCCGCCGCCGTTGTGGAGCGACACCCATGTGGCTCCGCGGAAGGAGTCCCCTATCACGTTCTGTACTGCCATGTCGGCGGTGAACTGGGAGCCGTCGTAGATGTTGGAGGTCTCGCGGAACGGGGAATCGGTGCCGGAAACGTCGTGGTGATCGCGGCCGAGGACTATCGGGGCCTTGATGGCGCCGCTGCGGATGGCGTCGTTGAAGGCAAGGGCGATCTTCGTGCGGCCCTCGCAGTCGGCGTAGAGGATACGGGCCTGCGAGCCTACTACAAGATGGTTGCGGCCAGCGGCCTCGATCCAGCGTATGTTGTCGAGCATCTGGCCTCGGATGGAATCGGGCGCAGTTGCGGCACACTCGCGAAGGACCTTGACGGCAAGGGCGTCGGTCTTTGCCAGGTCTTCCGGATCCTGGCTCATACATACCCAGCGGAACGGCCCGAAGCCATAGTCGAAGTAGAACGGACCCATTATGTCCTGCACGTATGAAGGGTAGCGGAACTTGTCACCGTTCATGATATCGGCTCCGGCACGGGAGCTCTGGAGGAGGAATGCATTGCCGTAATCGAAGAAATACATTCCCTTGGCAGCCAATTTGTTGATAGCCGCTACCTGACGTCTCAGTGAAGCCTGGACGGCCTCCTTGAAACGCTCCGGTTCCTCTGCCATCATACGCTTGGATTCCTCCAGGGAATACCCTGCGGGATAGTAGCCGCCAGCCCAGGGATTGTGGAGGGAGGTCTGGTCGGAGCCGAGGTCGACGTGCATATCTTCCGCGGCGAGGCGCTCCCAAAGGTCGACCACATTGCCGACGTACGCAAGCGAAACCACCTCTTTGGCGGCTACGGCCTTGCGGATGCGCGGGATGAGTTCGTCGAGGTCTTCGTGGAGTTCATCCACCCAGCCCTGGTCGAAGCGCTTGCGGGCGGCAAGGGGGTTGATTTCGGCCGTGACGCTCACTACGCCGGCGATGTTGCCGGCCTTGGGCTGTGCGCCGGACATGCCGCCGAGGCCGGCCGTCACGAACAGCACTCCGCCGCGGTCGTCACCGTCGAGCCCTCTCTTGCGGAGCTGCATGCGGGCGGCGTTCATGACGGTGATGGTGGTGCCGTGGACTATGCCCTGCGGCCCTATGTACATGTAGGATCCGGCCGTCATCTGGCCGTACTGCGACACTCCGAGGGCGTTGAAGCGCTCCCAGTCGTCCGGCTTGGAGTAATTGGGAATGACCATACCGTTGGTCACCACGACGCGCGGGGCGTCGCGGTGGGACGGGAAGAGGCCGAGCGGGAAGCCGGAATACATTGCGAGCGTCTGCTCCTCGGTCATGGTGGCAAGGTACTGCATCACAAGGAGGTACTGCGCCCAGTTCTGGAAGACGGCGCCGTTGCCTCCGTAGGTGATGAGTTCGTGGGGATGCTGGGCCACACGCGGGTCGAGGTTGTTCTGGATCATCGCCATGATGGCCGCCGCCTGCCTGCACTTTGCGGGATACTCGTCGATGGGACGGGCGTACATCTCGTATGTGGGGCGGAAACGGTACATGTAGATGCGGCCGTAGGTCTCGAGTTCCCTGGCGAATTCTGGCGCGAGGACCGCGTGATGCCGGGGATCGAAATAACGCAGGGCGTTGCGTACGGCAAGCTTCTTCTGCTCGGGCGTAAGGATGTCCTTACGCTTGGGTGCGTGGTTGACGGTGGTATCGTATGGCCGGGGCTCGGGAAGAACGTCCGGGATTCCGGCAAGGATAGTCTGCTTGAAGTCCATGATCAGTCTCCGATATTTTTGTCAACTGCTGCGAGGACCCGGGCCTCAAGTGCCCTGGCCTCTTCCACAATGGCGGCGGCGCGGTCCAGGAGGGGCTTTGCCGGGGCCTTGTCGGTAAGACCGGAGGAGTTGATGCGGACGTTCAGGGCTGCACCACGGCAGGCTGCAAGGGCGGCGAGGGCGCCGACACCGGCGTCGGATGCAGAGGCCGGATTGCCCTTCTGCGCCACTGCCAGCAGCAGCGGGAAGGCCTTGAGAGTGGCCTCCATGGTGCGGAGGGGCACAGATGCGGCATTGAGCGTAGCGGCCTCGATTGCGGCTGCACGCGCGGCCTTCTCCTCGTCCGTGCCTTTGGGCATGGAGAAACATTCCATGATGCGGTCGAACGCGGCGGTGTCTTCATCGACGAGGTCAAGAAGCTCCTGCATGAGAGTCTGGCCCTGCTCGGCGATGTCGGAGAATTCCTTCCAGCGGTCGTCCCAGCCGCGCTTGTGCGAGGACAGGTTGGCCACCATGGTCGCCAGGGCGGATGCCAGTGCGCCCATATATGCCGATATGGAACCGCCGCCGGGGGCCGGGGACTCGGATGCGGTCTCGCGGGCAAAGCCTTCTGCCGTCATGCGTACGAGGCGATGCCTGCGGGCCTCTTCGGCCTCGTCCTGCATAAGGAATTCGATGACCTTCTCGCGGGGGTTGAAGGGCTTGAGGTCGTCGAGCGACATGCTCTTGACGGCAATCTTGAGGATTTCGTCCTCGCTGATTCCGAGAGAACGCTGCTGGCGCTCAAGGTAGAAGCGGCCGGCGTCGATGAGCACCCTCTTGGGCACGAGGCCGACGATCTCGGCTCCGGTAACGCGAAGGCCGCGGGCCGCTGCCGCACGGGATACCTCCTCGAATGCGACGTGGAGCGGAGTGGCGTCTATGTCGGTTATGTTCATCGACACCTGTGCGATACCGTATTCGTCTATGTACCAGCCGATGGCCTTGCAGCCCTTGAGGGTGCCGGGAATCCATATCTGGTTGCCGTCGGCGTCCTTGAGCAGCTTGCCGGTGAGGGAGCCGCCCTCGCGGGCCTTGCGGCCCTTCTCGCGTACGTCGAAGGCAATGGCCATGGCACGGCGGGTGGATGTGGTATTCAGATTGAAATTGACTGCAACAAGGAAATTGCGGGCGCCGACGTTGGTGGCGCCGCTGCGGGCGACGGTGTCGTTGTATTCGGACGGACCGAAATCGGGACGCCTTGCAGGGTCGGCTATCTTCTCGGGAAGGGCTTCGTACTCCCCTGCCCGGCAGACTGCGAGATTCTTGCGCTCCGGCTTGTATGCGGCGGCCTCGTAGCAGTAGCAGGGTATGCCGAGCTCTGTGTAGAGGCGCTCTGCAAGCTTGCGGGCGAGCGCTGCGCATTCCTCCAGAGTGATGCCCGCTACGGGAATTAGCGGCAGGACGTCGGTGGCGCCGCTGCGCGGATGGGCGCCGTGGTGCTTGCGCATATCTATCAGTTCCTGGGCCTTGGCGGCGCCGCGGAAGGCGGCTTCGCAGACGGGGTCGGGCTCGCCGACGAATGTTATTACTGTGCGGTTAGTGGCTTCGCCCGGGTCGATATCCAAGACCTTGACGCCTTCCACGCTTGCGATTGCGGCGGCTATGGCATCGATTACCTGGCGGTCGCGTCCCTCGCTGAAATTGGGGACGCATTCGATTATCCTCTTCATAGTTAATCATAAGGCGGCCCGCAGGCCGCCCATAAAAATGCTGCAGGAAGCAGCGGATTATTTGTCGAATACCCTTTCTTTAGCTCGGGTAAGCTTCTCCTTCATGGCGTCTACCGATCCGGTGACTGCGTTCTCGAAGGTGTCTGCGACCTTTTCGATTATGAGGTCGTCTCCGGGAAGGTGGATGTGAAGCTTGGCCTTCTTGCCTTCTTTCACTTCTTCGAGGGTGACCTCAGTGAGGGGCGGGACACCGGGAAGGAAGAACTTCTCCAAACGATTGACTTTCTTCTCGACGAAAGCGGCGAGCTTTTCGCCGGCGTCGAACTTGAGGGCTTTGAGTTTAATCTCCATTTTTACCTCCGTTTTTTGCCCTTGGATGGGCGTTAGTATAAACCTTCTGCAGGCGCTCGACGGTATTGTGCGTATAGACCTGGGTGGCTGCAAGCGAACTGTGGCCAAGCAATTCCTTGATGGAATTGAGGTCGGCGCCGTCTGCGAGGAGCTCGGTGGCGAGGGTGTGGCGAAGGACGTGGGGCGAGCGGCGGACCGTGATGTCGGGCACGCCTGCAAGTTCCTTCTTGACCACCCTGTCCACGAAGACTGGATACAGGCGGGCGCCCTTGGGGGTTCGCAGCAGGGGCGCATCAGGGTCTGAGGCATCATCCGTCAAAGAACTGACTGCATTCAAATATAATGAAATTTCCTTACATAGCGAAGGAATCAGCGGAATTTCGCGCATTTTGTCTCCTTTTCCCCGGACCCGCAGGACCCGGCGGGAGAAATCGACGTTGCCGACATTCAGCCCGATGAGCTCGGAACGGCGCAGGCCGCAGGAAGCCAGCAAGCTGATTATAAGGCGGTTGAGTTTCTGTTCGAGGGTACCGAACTCGGGATCCCCCTTCGTACCTTCGAAATATGCGTCCATGGATTCATCCTTATAGAATGCCGGAAGGCGCTTTTCGACCTTTGGACGCTTGACCAGGTGGACCGGATTGCTCTTCAGGACGCCTTCCTTCATAAGGTAGCGGCAGAAACTGCTGAGCACGCTCAGGTGCTGGCTGACGGTGCGCGGAGAGAGCTTGCGGTCGTCGAGCAGATGCACCTCATACGCACGGATGCCGTTGACGTTGAGCGTCGCCGAAAAGTTTTCGTCGCCTTCGCAGAAGTCCACCCAAGACTGCAGCACGTCTGTGTACACCTCGCAGGTGCGGGATGAATAACGGCGGACGTCGCGTATGTAGCGGAGGAACTTATTTCTCATAGAGACCGAATTCGGGAGCACGCTGGCGCATGTATGCGTCGGCCTCCTCGAAGTTATTGCCTATCAGGCCTTCAAGTATGGCCTCCTTGACTACTTCTTTAAGTTTGCCAATCTTGTCGCAGGGGGGTATTCCATAGACCGCCATGACGTATTCGCCGGTGATGGGGTTCTTGAAATTGCGTATGCGGTCCTTCTCCTCCACCGCCACGAGTTTCTGCTTGACAAGTTCGAAGTTGCTGCGGATTCGGGCGACCTTCGCGGGGTTCTTGGAGGTGATGTCGGCGTTGCACAGGGTCATCAGGGAGTCGATGTCGTCGCCGGCGTCGAAGAGCAGGCGGCGGACGGCGCTGTCGGTGACCTCGTCGCTGGCAAGGGCGATGGGGCGCATGTGCAGCCATACCATCTTGCGCACGAACTTCATCTCCTCGATGGGGAGTTTGAGGCGGTTGAATATTGGAGGGACCATCTTGCTGCCGATGACGTCGTGGCCGTGGAAGGTCCAGCCCAGGACTGGGTCGTAGCGCTTGCAGGCGGCCTTGCCGATATCGTGGAGCAGCGCCGCCCAGCGAAGGGGAATGCTGTCGGATACGGATGCAACGTTGTCCAGGACCGCAAGGGTATGGGCGAAATTGTCTTTGTGTCCCCTGCCTTCGACGGTTTCGACGCCCTTGAGGGCCGTGAGTTCCGGCAGGATACGCTCAAGCAGTCCGCCTTCCTCCATCAGGCGGAAAGCCATTGACGGACGGGGTGATGCGAGCATCTTGTTGAGCTCCTCGCAGATACGTTCGACCGACAGGATACTGAGGCGCTCGGACATGCGGCGCATCGATTCCATCGACTCCGGAACTATGCGGAAGGTAAGTTCGGGGGTGCTGAGCTTGGCGGCGAAACGTACGGCGCGAAGCATCCGGAGGGGGTCGTCGGAATAGGTGGTATCGGGGTCGAGCGGGGTGCGGATGAGGCCTGCAGCGAGGTCGCGGACGCCGCCGAACGGATCGACCAGCCTGCCGAAATCCTCCTTGCAGAGGCTCAGGGCAAGGGCGTTGATGGTGAAGTCGCGGCGTTTCTGGTCGTCCTCCAGGGTGCCGTTCTCCACTATGGGCTTGCGGGATTCGCGGCGGTAGGACTCCTTGCGTGCACCTACGAACTCGATCTCGTCGCCGCCGAAGCGGAGCATCGCAGTGCCGAAGTTACGGAAATACGAGACCTTGCGGCCGCTGCGCTCCCCCACCGCCGCGGCGAAATCTATGCCGCTGCCTTCCACTACGATGTCTATGTCGGACGAGGGGCGCCCCAGCAGACAGTCGCGGACGTAACCGCCTATGACGAAGGCACGTACGCCAAGTTCTCCGCTCAGGTCGCTGACGAGGCGGAAGACTGGCTTGTCGAGGTATTGGGGCATCAGTGTTGGCATAGCATAGTGTTGTAATCGGGTATGGTGGATGTGGGAACGAAGGACCCGCCGCTGCGGACGAAGACCATCGTGGAGGCGCCGTTGGTGAGGATTATCCACCTCACGCTCAGCACCATGTCGTATCGGAGCGCCTGGCGGGCTACGGCCTCGGTCAGGGGAACGTCGGGGCGCTTGCATTCTACGACGGCAAGGGGTGCGCCGCTGCGGTCGTATATAAGTATATCGGCACGGTATGACTTGGCGGCAAACTTCAGGCCGGCTTCGCTCATCATCAGGTGCTGAGGGACGCCAAGGCCCGAGGAGAGTTCGCCGATGAACCACTGGCGGACCCTTTCTTCTGGCGTATCAGCCACTTGCCTGCGGCGAAGGGGATCGTACAGCGTGCTCATCGCGGGGTAACGTATTTGGCGGTGAACGTATCGGCGTCGCGAAGCTGCTGCGGCGTGCCCTGGAAGACAATTTCGCCGCCCTTGTCGCCGGCGTCTGGGCCGAGGTCGATTATCCAGTCGGCGTTGCGTATGACGTCCGGATTGTGCTCTACGACCACGAGGGAATGGCCGGCCGCCAGCAGGGCGTCGAAACTCTGGAGGAGTTTCTCGACGTCGTAGAAATGCAGGCCGGTGGTGGGCTCGTCGAAGATGAAGAGGATGCGGTCGCCCTTCTTGCCGGACCTGCTCTGGCTGAGGAACCAGGCAAGTTTGATGCGCTGGCTCTCGCCGCCGCTGAGGGTGCTGCTGCTCTGGCCGAGGCGTATGTAGCCAAGGCCTACGTCGAGCAGCGGCTGGAGGCGTTCTACGACGAGACGGGCCTCAGGTTCAGTGCCTTCGGCAAAGAATTCCGAAGCCTGGCGGACGCTCATATTGAGTATGTCGTCGATGTTCTTGCCGCGGTAGCGGACTTCGAGCACGTCGGGCTTGAAGCGTTTGCCTCCGCATTCGTCGCAGACCATCGTGACGTCTGCCATGAACTGCATCTCGATCTTGACTGTCCCCTCGCCCTGGCACTCGGGGCAGCGGCCGCCTTCGGTATTGAAACTGAAGTAGTTGGGGCCGAAACCGTTGATCTTTGCATACTGCTGCTGGGCGAGCAGGTCGCGGATGGGGTCGTACGCCTTGAGATAGGTGACGGCGTTGGACCGGGAACTGCGGCCGATGGGATTCTGGTCGACGTACTCCACGCGGGTGATGCGGTCGAGATTGCCGCCGAGGCCGCGGAATACGCCCGGCAGGTCACCGGCTTCCTCGAGCTTGCGTTTCATCGCGGGATAGAGGATGTCACCGACAAGGCTCGATTTGCCGGAGCCGGAGACTCCGGTGACGACAGTCAGCACGCCGAGGGGTATGGTAACGTCAATATCCTTGAGGTTGTGCTCGCGCGCGCCTTCTATCTTTATGCTGTACTGCCAGGGACGGAGTTCGCGGGCGTAACGGTGACGGCCGCCGTCGAGATACTGGAGCGTGAGGGAGTTTTCGGGGCGCTCGACGGTTATGCCGGAAGGAGGGCCCTGGTAAATCACTTCCCCGCCGAACTCCCCTGCCAGCGGGCCCATATCGATGAGGTGGTCGGCTGCACGGATTATCTCTTCGTCGTGCTCGACGACAATCACCGTGTTGCCCAGGTCGCGCAGGCGCTTGAGCACGCTGATAAGGCGCTCGGTGTCCCGTGGATGCAGGCCTATGCTGGGTTCGTCGAGAATGTACATCGAGCCGACGAGGCTGGAGCCGATGGCCGTGACGAGGTTGATACGCTGGCTCTCGCCGCCGCTGAGGGTGTTGCAGGCGCGGTTGAGGGTGAGGTAGCCCAGGCCGACGTCCTTTATGCAGGACAGGCGGGAGACGATTTCGCTGCGGGGCTCGGAAGTTATTTCCTGTTCCGCCGGGGTGAGCTGCAGGTTCTCGAAGAAGACCAGCAGTTCTTCTACGTTCATCGCCAGCAGGTCGGCAATTGTTTTGCCGCCCACGCGGACGTACAGGGCCTCCTTGCGGAGCCTGGAGCCGTGGCAGGACTGGCAGGTGGTGCGGCCGCTGAAGCGGTTCAGCATGAACTTGTACTGTATCTTGTAGCGCTGGGTCTCAACCCATTCGAAGAATTCGTTGATGCCTACGAGGGATTCCTCGTCGCCGGGGACGCTGTGGGCGCCCCAGATGATGTCCTTCTCGCGGTCGGTAAGTTCGCACCAGGGTTTGAAGACGTCGATTCCGTATTTGGGCGCAAGGCGCACCAGATGGTCCCTGAACCAACCCATCTTATCTCCGCGCCAGCAGGCTATGGCGCTGTCATATATGGACTTTGTCTTGTCGGGGACGACCAGGTCTTCGCTGATGCCGATGATCTTTCCGAGGCCTCCGCAGACGGGGCATGCGCCCAGCGGGCTGTTGAAGCTGAAGAGATAATCGTCCGGTTCGCGGAACTTGATGCCGTCGCGCTCGAAGCGGCTGGAGAAGGCCCTCTGGATGCCGTCGCGGGTGGCGATGGCGATGAGGCCGTTACCTTTGCTGAAGGCGTCGGACAGGCTGGAAAGAAGGCGCTGGCGGTCCTCCAGGTCGTGGAAACGGTCGATGAGGAGCCAGGCGTCCTGCGGGTCCTGGCGGTTCTTGAGGATGTCTTCAATCTTTGCGGGGGCGCCGTCGGCCCAGAGGCGGTTGTAGCCGTCTTCCTTGAGGCCGAGAAGGAGCTCCGTGTGGTCGGTGCGGGTGCGCCAGCCGAGGTCGGCGAGAATGAAGCGGTCTTCCGGATCACGGCTCTCCAGCCAGGCGATGACGTCGGCGGTGGATTCCTTGCGGACCTCGCCGCCGCTCACGGGGCTGTAGGTGCGGCCTATGCGTGCGAAGATAAGGCGCAGGTAATCATAGACTTCAGTGGTGGTGGCAACGGTGGAGCGGGGGTTCTTGATGTTGACCTTCTGCTCTATTGCGATTGCAGGAGGAATGTCTTCGATGCCGTCGACGTCGGGCTTGTTCATGCGGCCGAGGAACTGCCGGGCGTAGGAACTGAGGCTCTCGGCGAAGCGGCGCTGGCCCTCGGCGAATAGGGTGTCGAACGCGAGGCTGGACTTGCCGCTGCCGGATATGCCCGTGACGACCACAAGCTTCCCGCGCGGGATTTCCAGCGTGACGTTCTTCAGATTGTTTACCCTTGCACCTTTGATGAGCATAGCATACAAAAATACGAACTTTTTTTGTACTTTATGCTATGCCGGCGCTTCTACCACCATTCGGGACGGGAGTATTCGACACCTTCCCTCTCCGCCTTCCAGCTCTCGGAAACGAATACGCTGTCGGCGCGGTCGATATACAGTATTCCGTCGAGATGGTCGCATTCGTGCTGGAAGATAATCGCAGTGTAGCCTTCCACGCGTTCGGATACGCGTTCCCGCCCGGAGGCATAACTGATGACGACGCTGCTGCTCCTGGGAACGATACCACGCATCGGCGGGACGGAAAGGCACCCTTCCGGTCCGCGGACCACCGGCCCGAGCAGGCTGTCGATGCGGATGTTTGCGTACCACTCGAAGGGCTCGCCCGGCTTGTCGAAACGCTGCACCCATACCAGCCTCCGGTTGATTCCGACCTGGGGAGCCGCTATTCCTACACCGTCCTGCGACGGGTCAGTCACAGTGCGGTACATAAGGTCGACAAGTCGCCTGAATTCAGGGGACGCAAGCGCTGCGGGCGGGAAATCTATGCTCCGCGCACGCAGGATCACACTGTCCTCGGGCATCACGGTAACGTACATAACAGAATCGGATTGGGAGATGATCTTCCTCTCCCTGGGAGTCCACGGACTGCAGGAAACCAGAAGCGTGGCGGCCAAAAGGGCCGGAATGAAAAGTTGTCTGCTCATTATGGGGCAAATGTACAAAATTTTTGAAAGGCTATTGCAATTTAAGAAAAAGTCCTTATATTTGCATCCGCGTTTGACGCAGACCAGCGCACCTGGTGCGGTAGTTCAGCTGGTTAGAATGCCGGCCTGTCACGCCGGAGGTCGAGGGTTCGAGTCCCTTCCGCACCGCGAAAGCCCCTGATTATCAGGGGCTTTCTTCGTTTATACGCTTTAATTGTAAAGTGTTTTTACAATGGTGTAAGGTTTCTTTACAGTCCGGTTTTTCAGCAATTGACAGAAGTAATTGATATTATGAAAGATACATTTTCCGGCACGTAGGTTGTACTTCGCGTGCAGGATAAATGACTATATTTGTGTTTTAGATTATGGCTTCTAAAGTTGGAAAAATACTGGTGGTTGATGACAACCTGGGGATCCGCCGGGCGCTGGAAATCCTGTTGCCGATGCATTTTGCGGAGGTGAAGACGATTCCGTCTCCGTCGACATTGGTGTCCTCACTGGAGCAGTTCCGGCCGGATGTGGTGCTGCTGGATATGAACTTCAACACTTCTATCAATACTGGCAACGAGGGGCTGTACTGGGCCGGGGAGATCAAGAAGATGGTGCCGGAGGTGGAAGTGGTGTTGTTCACTGCCTATGCTGATATTGCATTGGCGGTGGAAGGAA
>JAEEGL016150092.1_pt1 | contig 16106 bp, 13 predicted proteins | sample 9134231 | NCBI WGS metagenome assembly JAEEGL01 (sample SAMN16246548, study PRJNA631951) | gut metagenome | biome: gut microbiome; feature: rumen; material: fiber-attached | host: Bos | place: Iran: Karaj | collected 2018-10
AGTAAAGGAGCCATTCAAGAAGCTGGTACATCAGGGTATGATCCTTGGTGAGAACGGCATCAAGATGGGTAAGCGTTTCCCAGAGTTCGTTGTTAATCCAAGTGATATCGTTCGTGACTACGGCGCTGATACACTTCGCCTCTATGAGATGTTCATGGGACCTCTTGAGGTATCAAAGCCATGGAACGGCGCAGCAGTTACCGGTGCAAGAAAGTTCATCAACCGAGTATATACTTTCTTCACTGAGCCTGCTAATATCACTGATGGAGACAATGCTAACCTTGAGAAGATTTATCATCAGACTGTAAAGAAGGTTACAAGTGACTTCGAGTCTCTTGGCTTTAACACAGCTATTGCTCAGATGATGATCTTTGTAAATGCAGTTTACAAGGAAGGCAGCTGCCCAAGAGAATATGCAGAGAACTTCATTAAGATGCTTTCCTGCATCTGCCCACACGTTGGAGAAGAAATCTGGCAGATTCTTGGACATGACAATACTATTGCTTACGAGCCATGGCCAACCTATGATGAGGCTAAGTGTGTAGAGGATACAGTTGAGATTGCTGTTCAGATCAATGGCAAGGTAAAGGCTACCCTCAACATCGGCAAGGAAGATCCTAAGGACGAGGTTATCGCCAAGGGTAAGGAGCTCATTGCAGACAAGCTTGATGGAAAGACAGTAGTAAAAGAAATCTACGTTCCAGGACGTATCGTTAATATCGTAGTTAAATAATTGTAGACATTCAAAAAGCAGGATAGCATTTGACTATCCTGCTTTTTTCATTAGTTCTCATTAGTTCACATAGTAGCGAATGTTTCTTAGTCACTATAGCTGATATCCATATTGGCGGATATGGTGTATTCCGGGAAGACCGCCTTGATTTCGGAAAGAGCAGTATCAAATACTTCCTTTCTGTTTGGTACGAAATCAAGGACCATATCAAAGCTGATTGCTTTCTTTTCAAAATCAACGAAAAAGCCGTGTATCTGAAGCACTTCGGTATGATTCTTGGCGATTTTTGAAATCTCTGTTCGAACCTTTGAAGCTGCTTCATTCTTGGTGTTTATGGAGTAGACACCAACAGATACCATAGCTACATTGTGCTCCTCATAAACACGCTCGCTGATTGTACGAGTGATCCTATCTATCTGGTCTGCTGTGAAAGTATCAGGAATTTCGATATGAACGGAAGCAAGCACTCTGTCAGGACCATAGTCGCTAAAGAGAAGATCATATGCTCCCTGAACACCCTCAACGCCTAAAATAGTCTTTTTTACGGCAGATGATACAGAGGCATCAATTCGCTCGCCAAGAATCTGGCTGATAGTATCCCTGAGCATCTCAAGACCTGACTTTATAAGGAAGATCGATATGAAAGCAGCAAGGAAGGCCTCAATAGACAGGCCTGTTGCCAGGAATATAAATGCTGCCACCAAAGTAGCTACTGAAATAAGAACATCAAATCTTGCTTCAGTTCCGGAAGCAATTAGTGATTCTGAATTCACTTTTTTTCCTGTGGAAATAAAGAACTGGCTAAGGGCGAATTTAACTATAATAGCTACAGCTACGATGACAAGTGTAATTGTTGAGTAGCTGGCCTGCTCTGGATGGAAAATTGCTTTTACAGATTCGACCAAAGAAGTAATACCTGCATAGAGCACGATTACTGAGATGATGATCGCACTCAGATACTCAATTCTTCCATATCCAAGTGGGTGCTTCTTATCAGGTGCCTTCCCCGCCAGCGTGGTCCCTACTATAGTGATAACCGATGACAAGGCATCACTTAGATTATTTACAGCATCAAGCATAATTGCGATAGATCCTGAAATAAATCCAACCACAAACTTAAATCCTGCAAGTAGTATGTTAACCACAATGCCAATGATGCTAGTCCTAATAATTGTTTTTCCTCTGTCTAGCTTGTTAGTACGTTCTGTCATTTTTTTTCCTCTTTGAAATGAATGAATTATTAATTAAGATTGATGAATAGATTTTAAACAATTTATTTCATTCTACCACTTATATCTACTGCATGAAATATGTAAGACAAAAAATTATTACATAATCCTGAAGAAGATGATCAAATAGACATAAATAGGAAAATAATAACATACCATATATTTTTTCACGAATCACTAAAACATGGTATAATGTCTATATATGGCTAAAAAGTTGTCAAAATAGCGGATATGCCATAGATCATACTTGTGAGGGCGGGTAATGACAAAAAGAAAAAGCACCATTATTGGACTTGTTGTTTTTGCAATATCACTTATTCTTGCGACAATGATTGCTGCGCTTTATTTGACCAGCACATCCAATTCACGTAAAGAGAGAGCAAAATTCATTGTTGAGTCTATTGCTGGTAATATCAGTGCTGAGATAGATACCAGGGAATTTATCACGCGTTTTTTTGAAGTTGAAGTAGAAGGTAAAAATGATAATCTTAGTGAAGGGGAGTTTATTGCCATAGCTGAGTCTCTTTTTGATGATTATATTGATGTCGTAGATATTTCTCTGGCACCGGATGGCGTGGTTGACCATGTTTACCCTAAAGGCACCGGCCTTGAAAGAGGCATGAGCTTTTTTGATGGATCACTTGAGGGAATATATGCTGACTACAGTAAGATGGCAGGCGTTTCCGTAATAATCGCGCCACTTAATTTGATTGATGGCAGTTATGGAATGGTTATAAGGAATCCTATTTTCCTTGAAGATGGCTCATTTTGGGGCTTTTCTTCTGTATCTTTAGGACTCTCAGATTTCTTGTCCAAGGTAAATATATCTTCCCTTGCAGAGGAAGGCTATGAATACAAGCTTTATGGTAATAACCCTATTTCCGGTGATGACGTAATAATAATGGAGTATTCCGAGAACCCATTAAAGGCTCCGGTATCAGCACTTATCAGTACTACCGGCGGAAGCTACTGGAGGCTGGAGATAGCACCGGTAAGTGGATGGATTTTAGTAAAAGAGGTTATAAATGTTCTTTTGCTGGCTCTTATTTTTAGTATTCTCATTGCACTGTTGGTGGTTGCATACTTGAATCTAAAAGCCAATGCCAAGGAACTTGAGGTGCTTTCCTACAGAGATTCTCTGACAAATCTCTATAACCCAAGAAGCTATCAGGAGCATATGGATGAGCTAACCAAGAAAAAGCTTCCTTACGGACTTATTTATATGGATCTTAATGACTTCAAAATGGTTAATGACACCTATGGACATGACACCGGTGATGCCCTTTTGAACATAGTTGCCAAGAGGCTTCAGAACAGCATAAGAGAAAAAGACAGAGCCTTTCGTATTGGCGGCGACGAGTTTGTTGTGGTAATCCATGGAACCCACGACAAGAAGTTTTATGAAGGCGTTATTGCCAGAATGAGACAGAACGTGGCGAGAGATGTAGTGGTAGGAGAAATTACACTTAAGGTTTCTATCAGTGCCGGCTATGCAAGATGTCCGGAGGATGGAACAAAGTTTGAGGATGTAGTTAAGAAGGCAGATGATGCCATGTATTACAACAAGAGGCTACTAAAAGCAAAACGTACAGCAGGTCAGGAAAGGGGACAGGAAACCGCTCGTGACTTTAGATAAGGCATAAAAGGGGAGAAAGATGGCTGGAGGAACTTACGACACGATAAACAGGATTTTTGACACTTTTGCAGTTACATCCAGAAGCCGCTATGTCTACGTCTTTGACATGGAAAAAAACATAGCCAGGTGGTCTGCAAATGCAGTTGATTACTTTGGACTTACTGGGGAGTACATCTATAATGCCTCATCAGTTTGGGAAACAAGAATCCATCCGGATGACAAGGATAAGTTCAATGAATATATCAGTGCGGTCTTTTCAGGGAAGAAGACAAGCCCTAACATCGACTACAGAGCAAAGAACAAAAACGGAGAGTATGTTGTCTGCTCCTGCAGGGGAGTGGTAATAAAGGATTATTCAGGAAAACCTGTATACTACGCGTGCTCAATAATAAACAAGGGAATCGTTGATAACAACGATCCTATCACTCTTTTACCGAATCAGTATGAAATGCTTAATTATATGAGATCTCTAAAGAATCGGAAAAAAGAGTATAGCATCCTTCTGATAAATTTCATAGATTTTGGTGATGTTAACAGAAGATATGGATACACAATAGGAAATAATATATTAAGAGCTACATCCAAAAAGCTTGTACAGGAGCTTGGTACCAAGGGAAAAGCTTACAGAGGAGAAGGAACAATCCTTGCCATAGTAAGCGAGACCATGACAATTGATGATGTAAAGAGCTTTTATGGAAAAATGAGGGCTTTTACCAGAGAAGCACTTGCCATAAGCGGGAAAAAGGTTGGTGCAGAAATTGGCGGCGGTGTTATTCTTGCCGGAGACTTCTCTATCGATGAGCACTCCATTTATACCAGCGCAAAGTATGCCCTTGATTATTCAAAGACGCAAAGGCATGGAAATCTTATTATTTTCCATAACGATGAGCTCGATAACAACAGAGGCAGGATAGAGCTTGTTGATCAGGTAAGAAACAGCGTAATAAACGGAATGGAAGGCTTTTTCCTGGAATATCAGCCAATCGTGTCTTCTGCAGGTGGCAATCTTGTGGGAATGGAAGTTCTTCTTCGCTGGAAGAAGGAGCCCTACGGCGTTGTCTCTCCATCAGAATTTGTACCTATGCTGGAGAAGGATTCTGTTTTCTACAATCTGGGTAACTGGATTTTAGAAAAGGCGTTGATAGATGCCTATGATGTAAGAATGCATATTAAAGACTTTTATCTGAGTGTAAATCTGGCTTTTATCCAGTTGGAGAGGTCAGAGTTTAGAACTACACTCATAGATATTCTTAGGAGAACCGGCTATCCTGCAACTTCTCTTTGCCTTCAGCTTACGCAGGGCAGCAGGCAGATGAGTATGGAGCACCTTAAGAGCCAGGTTGAATTCCTAAAGTCTTGTGGTATAAAGATAGGACTTGATGTTACTGATTTTGCAACCCTTGATTATGTGAGGCATCTGCCCATTGACCAGGTATCAATTGTACCTGCGCTTACAGAGAGCATCGATCAGAACACAACAAACAAGTATGTGGTCGAGACCATAACAGGCTTTACACACAGGCTTAGGATAAGAACCTGTTTTACAGGAATAGAGGATGAGGATACTGCCAAAATTGCCAAGCAGTACCCGGTATCGGATCTTATGGGATATTACTACGGCAGACCTTGCCGGATTGAAGAATTTAAAAAGCTTGATCTGTACAAATGATCAAATTGTAACTGGAGGCAGGAATTGAGTAAGACCTTTCGCTACATTCAAAATGATGATGTGCTAAAGACCTACAAGGAGCTTAGGGATACTTTGCTCGCGGAGAGGCCTGTTATTATTGCGCGTCATGGCGAATACTCACTTCAGCTTCTTAGCCTTTCCCATGATACCCTTGGACTTAATATCATCAACAATGAAAAGAATATGGTGGTATCAAGCAGATCCTATGACGTGAATAATACCACGGAGATTCTGGTTTCAAGAGGTGTAAGGCACGCCTGCCAAAAAATGGCAGAGCTTAGTGATGAGGATGTTAACAGAAGACGTTTCCAAATTTGGAAATGGTTTCTTCTTGACTGGCAAAAGAATCACGCCGAAGAGTCAGAAAAGCTATTCAACAGGGAGATTACCTGGGATGAAGACAGAATCAAGAAGGAAAAGGATCTGATGGATATGGAGTATTTCCTCCATAATGATTATCTAAACATGGGAAATACGTTAGCTCTTATTGATAAGTATGTTGGTGATGAAAAGTACAGAGAGCAGTTCCGCAAGTTCGCTGTGGCAGATATCATGGAGATGACCAGCGAGGACACAAAGGATAAGTCAATAGCAGAGGCGGAGAGACGAAGTCACGAAGAGGACTTAAAGCTTCATACCTACCAGTTCACAGTAAGTGTTGAGGCCTCAGATAAAGAGCATGCAAGACAGGCTTTAATGGCATATTTAGCTGGTGATGAACGAATGAAAGTACAAAAATAAAGAAAATTTATATTTTTTTAATAATTTAGCGTACCAGAGTAGCCGTTTTACTCTATCTTTTTTGAAATTATTGTTATATAATGTTCCCATTAAATGAAATTTTGTTGCGGACATAACGGGTTGAGGGGCCCAAGGCATGTGTTCGCGAGCCGTTTCATTTAACAATTTTTCTTATGAGATGGAGGAAATTTAATAATGAGAAGTTCCGCAAAGGCAAAAAGAGGCATGAGTCAGAGCTGCATCGAAATCATGTCAGACGCAATCAAGGCAAAGGAGCAGAACCTATCATACGGCAAATTCAAAGCTCTTGATATGTTGGGAGCAGGCAGTATGCAGGACGATGATTATCATTCTGAGTATCAGGTTTTTTCTGATAACATTGTTCGTAAGACTGAACATACTGAAACAAAGAAAGCCGTTGCTTTCGTTAAAGTAAGATAAAAGAAAAATCTTACAACTGAATAATGAGACTAAAAAAGGTGACAGGCATTTGCCCGTCACCTTTTTAAGTGAAATTATAAGTGAAATACCTTTTTATTAAGGAACTTGCCAACAACGCTTATTATCGGACCAAGGAACAGAGCCATCAGTACGATTCCGATGTTTGGAGTGCCGCCAAATAGGACACCGATTACAATAACCAAAAAGTCATAGACAATTCTTATTACTGCAAATGGAACCTTTTTAAGCACACGTTCTGAAAGAATCTGTGGCATTGCATCGTAGGGAGCAACACCCATATTGGCGTTGATGTAAAAGGATACTGCGATTATAAACATAAAGAGAGCTATAGCAAAGACGATGGCTCTGTATGGGAATACATTAAACAGATACTCTGGCAGTGTCTTTTTCCAAAGCCAGCAGAAGAAATCTGCGATATATCCGATAAATACCATGTTTGCGATAGTTCCAAAGCCTATATATTTTCTTCCAAATAAGATAACGATTATGAAAAGAATCGAATTAAGAAGAAGCTGCCAGTTACCAAAGCTTATTCCAAAGAATCCTGACAAGGTAAGGTTCATAAAGGTGCAGGGATCTGTTCCAAGGTTGACTAAAATAAGAAATGACAGGAAAAATCCCATAAAGAAAACGCCGATATTCATTACGATAAGGCGTTTTACAAAATCCTTTTGCGAAAAATAGTCTGTGAAAAATTTCTTTATTTTGTCCATTGTTTCTCTCTTTTCTTTTGATAATATCAGCCTACTATGTGAAGTGCGTAGTACTGATTCTTGTAGTTGATAAGCACAGGAGCATTTACAAAGGCTTCATCGCCAACGTAGCAGCGGTCAGCCTCTTTATCAAAGGTATAGGTCCTGTTATCAGCGTCATGCTCATTTATATATTTGAGAGCATCGTCTAAGGTTTCATCCCCTTTACAAAGATGTATATTCATTATTGCCTCCGATTTGTATTTATACATTTTTCAGACTTATGACAAAAGGAATTGTCTGAATTTATGATACAATGTTAGTAAGTGGACTTATGCATAGATTGCGAGTCGCAAATAACATTATACACATATTTTTTCAAATTGATATATGTGAAAAAGATTATTCATGGAAGAGGTGTGTGCGTGGAGGAACGAGAGATAAAAAGGTTAATGGAGGCTGTAAATGAGGGCACTGTATCCGTAGATGATGCCGTCATGCAGCTAAAGCTGGCACCTTTTGAAGATATGGGTTTTGCAAGGCCGGATTTCCACAGGGGACTAAGGCAAGGAGCCTCAGAGGTTGTGTTTGGTCAGGGCAAGACTCCGGAGCAGATTCTTTTGATCTCTGAAAAGCTTATGGAGAATGGTCAAAAGAGCGTGCTCATAACAAGGATGAGTAAGGAGGCGGCGGATTACTTCTCTCAGAATAAAAAAGGAGACTATTCTTTTGAATACGACAAGCTAAGTCGCGTAGGCATCGCAGGAGAAAAGCCTGATCCCAAAAAGGCAGTTGGTAAGATTGTGATTGCGACAGGCGGAACCAGTGACATTCCTGTGGCTGAGGAGGCTGCAAAGACTGCAGAAGTCATGGGAAATAATGTCGTGAGACTTTATGATGTGGGCGTTGCAGGTATTCACAGGCTTCTTGATAAAAGCGCCATGCAGGAAATAATGAGCGCCAATGTTATCGTCGCTATAGCAGGTATGGAGGGGGCTCTTGCAAGCGTTATAGGTGGACTTGCGGACTGCCCGGTTATCGCAGTTCCTACAAGTGTCGGCTATGGTGCATCCTTTGGCGGTTTGTCAGCTCTTTTGTCCATGCTCAATTCCTGCGCCAGCGGAGTCAGCGTGGTCAACATAGATAATGGATTTGGTGCAGGCTTTCTTGCCAGCATGATCAATAAGAAATGAGGACTGAATATGAGTTTAGTAAAAAAAGAACTGCTTGATATGGCCAAGGTTTACAGAATGCCTACAGACAGGATTATAAGATATATCTACATTCCAGCCTTGCTTGGGAAATTCAGGAAAAAGAAATAATCTAAATTAAATAGAAATAGTTGGGGAAAGAAAAGTGATCATAGAAATAAAGGATGTTTCAAAGACTGTCTCGGGGAAGGCGGTTTTAAATGGCTTTAATCTTAATATTGAAGACGAGCACACCTATGTGATAACAGGGGATAGCGGCTGTGGCAAAACAACACTTATGCGTCTTATCCTTAAGCTGGATACGCCGGATAAGGGAAGGGTAGGACTTTTAGGAGATTACAAGTATCCCTTTATCAATGCAGGAGTGGTTTTTCAGGATGATACTCTTGTAGACAGCCTTGATGCCATAACAAACTGTGCTATGGTAAGTAAAAAGATATTCAGGGAGACTGTTGCTGAGGAGCTTTTAAAGTTCTTGCCCGAGGATCTGATATTTGTCCCGGTAGAAAAGCTTTCAAAGCCCCAAAGAAGAATCGTAGAAATAGTAAGAGCCTGCTGCATTCCAAGTGACGTGCTTATTATGGATGAGCCCTTTGAGGGTATAGATAGAGAAACAAAGAAAAAGCTTATTTCCTATATAAGAGATAAGCAGGGAAAGGGCTCACTTACCATAATGACAAGAGATACAAAGGACCTTGAGTTTGCAAGAATTGTAAGACTTTAATTACAATATTTTTTCATGAGGAGATAAGCGTATGGTAACCAACGATGAAAGCATGAACAGCTTTAAGCACAAAATTATGGAAGAGGTGTGCCGCCTTGAATGGGAGGGACATAACGACCAGGAACATATTGAGCAGCTGGTGCTTAAGACTATTCCGGGACCAAAGCCGGAATACAGATGCTGTATTTATAAGGAAAGAGAGATTGTAAGACAGAGAATAAACCTTGCTATGGCCAAGAATCCTTCTTACAATCCTAATTCAAAGAATATAGTTCAGGTTATAGACCCTGCCTGCGATGAATGCCCTATTTCTGCTTATTCTGTAACAGATAACTGCAGATTCTGCATGGGTAAGGCGTGTCTCAACTCCTGTGATTTTGGAGCTATATCACCCGGCGATACCCATATGCATATTGATCCGGCAAAATGTAAGGAGTGTGGTAAGTGTGCTGCGGCCTGTCCTTACAACGCTATTGTGCATCTTGAGCGCCCTTGTAAAAAGGTGTGCCCTGTTGGTGCCATAACCTATGATCAGTATGGATACTGCAAAATCGATGAGGATAAGTGTATCCAGTGCGGACATTGCATTCACAGCTGTCCATTTGCTGCCATAGGAAGCAAGACCTTCCTTGTGGATATTATTAAAGAGATAAAAGCAGGAAAAGAAGTAATTGCTATGTGTGCACCTGCTACTGAGGGACAGTTTGGAGAAGATATTTCCATGGCTTCAATCAGAAAAGGGCTTATTGAGCTTGGCTTTTCAGATATGGTTGAGGTTGGACTTGGCGGCGATATGACTGCTGCTTATGAAGCAGAGGAGTGGGCTGAAGCCTTTAAAGAAGGAAAGAAGATGACAACCTCATGCTGTCCGGCCTTCATAAACATGCTAAGAAAGCACTTCCCGGATCAGTACAAGTACAACATGTCATCAACTGTTTCTCCTATGTGCGCTATTTCAAGATACCTTAAGGCAACACGCCCAGGATGCGTTACCGTATTTGTCGGACCTTGCATAGCAAAAAAGGCTGAAGCAGCTGATAAGTCGGTTAAAGACAACGCAGATTATGTTGTTACCTATGGAGAACTCAGAGCTCTTATGAGATCCAAAAATGTAAGATTCGTGCCGGTAGAGGATGAATACCAGGAATCATCAATCTTTGGAAAACGCTTTGCCGGTAGCGGAGGCGTGGCGAATGCAGTTATGCAGTGTATGAAGGAAAGAGGAATTGATCCTTCTGAGATCAAGCTTCTTGCAGCTCACGGAGGACTTGAGTGCAAAAAGGCCCTCACTCTTCTCAAATTTGATAAGCTTCCCGAGGACTTTATCGAAGGGATGGTTTGCCCGGGTGGCTGCGTCGGTGGACCTTCAAGGCACAAACACATATCTGAGATAAATAAGGCAAGAGAGAATCTTTTGTCAAAGGCTGATGACAGAAAGATTCTTGAAAATATCAGGAAATACCCTATGGATAAGTTTTCAATGCACAGAGACGGACATATGTAACTGCACCTTTTAAGAGGCAAGACTATGGGAAGAAAGAGAAAAATCGGAAATATAATTCTTTTTAATAAAAGTAATTATACGAAGAAGTTTTTCGTCAACGTTTGCATGACTATTATTGGAGCCGTGTTTACTATTATTTATGGCAATCATTCCATGTTTTTCGATGATTCCAATAATATAATTGCGGGTCTTGTCTCTATTTTCAAATATCTTCCTATCATGGTAGTGACTGGTCTTGGCGGTGCTGTACCAGGAATGATGAGTGTGCTTATCACATTCTTTTATAAATCCATCACCAGTAGCAGCTTTTCTTATCTGACCTTTATCTATCTGCTTGTGGCTATTATCATTGATACACTTGCCAGAAAAGGCTTTTTTGGCAAGTGGTACAAGGTAATTTTAGTATCTGTATTTATGCAGCTTCTTGTGGGAGATTTCTGGGCTGTTATCCTGTGGCTTTTGTCGGGTAGAAAGCTGGCTGACCTTAATTTATTCAACTATATCTATTATTTCTTAAATGAGCTGCCTGGCTGTATGGTTGGGTGCTTCATTATTTTCTTTGTTTTCAGGCTACTCCCAATAGAAAAAAAGCTTTTTCTTGGAAATGGTAAGTATTATATAGACCAGAAGTATTTGTCTGATGATGACAAGTACGAGGTTGAAGGCAGATCCAAGATTGGAAATGTTGTGATGAGAGTTATTGTGTTCGAGGCGATTATTCTTGGAATATGCGCTGAGATTGCCTCTAATACTCTTGTTCCTACTATGAAGTATGTGTATTCTCCTTCGGAAGTTCAGACTGAATTTGAAGACTGGAGCGGCATTAAAAGTACAGAGAAGCTTGAGAAAAGAGTTAGTATCGGACTCATGTATGAGAGTGTGGAACAACAGTATCAGATTGATGTGGGCTTTAGAAATTCGCAGTTTAGTGTAAAGCTTGCAATGCTTATTTCTATCATAGTTATTCCGTTGTCCGTTTTTGTGAACAGATATGCCCAAAGGAGAATTGCAGAGCCGATAAGACTCCTTTCCAAAGCAGTATCCGATATTTACAATTCAAATGATATAGAAATAAATGAAAAGGTAAGTGATGTGCATAACCTGGGCATATCAACGGGAGATGAGCTGGAAGAACTGTATCATGCTGTGGATCTGACCTTTTACAGACTCATGGAATATGTTGAGCTTGTAAAGACAAGACAAACAATTGAGAATCAGCTGCAAATAGAAAAGTCGGCAAATGAGGCCAAGTCCAGATTCCTTACAAATATTTCCCATGAGATCAGAACTCCTATCAATGCTGTTCTTGGATTTGATGAAATGATCCTAAGAGAAAGTAAAGATGATAAAATTCTTACCTACGCAAGGGATATTCAGGGAGCTGGTAAGACTCTTTTGGCTCTTATAAATGACATTTTGGATTTCTCCAAGATTGAAGCAGGAAAAATGGAGATAATCCCTGTTGAGTATGAACTTTCTTCTGCTATAAATGATCTGGTTAACATGGCTTCAATGCGTGCAAAGGAAAAGAACCTTGAGCTTGTTGTGGAAGTGAATAAAGATATTCCACATATCCTTTACGGAGATGAGGTCAGGGTAAAACAGTGTATTCTCAATATTCTTACTAACGCTGTTAAATATACTGAGCAGGGACGGGTTAGTCTTTTTGTGGACTATGAACCTGTTGACAGTATTGCAGATGATGAGAGTGACATAGAGGATTATATTCTTCTAAAGATAAAGGTTGTGGATACGGGAATCGGTATAAGAGAAGAGGATATGAACAGGCTGTCCACGGCCTTTGAGCGTATCGATGAAAAGAGAAACAGGACTATTGAGGGAACAGGTCTTGGAATCAACATTGTAAACAGCCTTCTGAACATGATGGAATCAAAGCTTCATGTTGAAAGTGTTTATGGAAAAGGATCCACCTTCTCTTTTGATATCAAGCAGAAAGTGGTTAATTCCGAGCCTATTGGAAACTTTACAGAGGCCTATGAGGCAGCTAGTAAAGAGGTCAACAAATACAGCGAAAGCTTCCATGCTAAAGACGCAAGGATACTCGTAGTTGATGATACAAAGACTAATCTTACGGTGGTGGAAGGGCTGCTGAAGCAGACTCAGATACAGATAGATACGGCAACCAGCGGCATGGATGCCCTGCAGCTTGTAAAGGAAAATGTGTACGATATTATTTTTCTGGATCACAGAATGCCGGAGATGGATGGAATCCAGACCTTCCACGCTATGCAGGAGATGGAGAATAACAAGAATGCTGACACTCCGGTTATTGCCCTTACTGCCAATGCTATTTCCGGTTCCAGAGAGATGTACTACAAGGAAGGCTTTACGAATTATATGTCAAAGCCCGTAGATCCAGGCAAACTCGAGGAGATGATACTTAGCTATCTTCCAAAGGAAAAGGTATCAAAACCTGGAGATGATGGTTTTATCTCTAATAAGGAAGAAGAAAATGAGCAGGAAAAGGAGGCATTGCAGGATCTTTTGAAGGTTTCAGGAGTGGATCTTGAATATGCTCTTGAAAGATGCGGTTCGTCTTCTGCAGCCAGAGAGGTTATGAAGGATTTCAGGTTTGCTATAAATGAGAGGGCAGGCCTTATTGAAAAATATGAAAAAGAAGGAGATATCCATAATTATACGATCTATGTACATGGACTAAAGAGCTCAGCCAGAGCAATCGGAGCCATAGATCTTTCCGAAAAGGCGGAGTTTCTTGAAAAATGCGGAAACGAAAAACAGGTGGATGAGATTCATGATCTTACACCGGGGCTTTTGGAACTATACAGAAGCTATCTTTCAAAACTGGAGTCTTTGGCGGCAGACGAGGACGAAGGTAAGGAGGAGATTGATGAGCAGGAGCTTTTAGGAGCATATGCTTCAATAAAGGAATTTGTTTCTGCTTCTTATTTTGACAGCGCTGATGACATAATGAAAATGCTGGATGATTACAGGATTCCAGACGAGTATAAGGAAAAACATACCGAAATAAAAAGACTTATGGCAGCAGTTGACAGAGACGGACTTTTAAATATACTTTAATAATAGTGTCTATAATTATGGAAGGACAAAAGAATGGATAAGCGTGTATTACTTATAGGAAATATTAAGAGTTTCATGGTAAACGCTATAGGAAAGGGCCTTGAAAAGGAAGGCTACACAGTAGAGAGTGCATTGCCTGAAGCTGATGCAATAAAGGAAATGCAGAATAGACCTGAGATTTATGTGTTATATCTTGGTGATCTTACCATGGAGAATTCTGATTTCTTCAAGTATTTGAATGAGGCCATTGATGCAGAGAGATTTCTTCTTTATCTTATTGGTAATAAGGAAGAACTCATGGTTGCACAGGCATTTATCGGCAAAGAGAAGATTCAGGAAACATATCTTAGACCTCTTGACGTCAAGATGCTTGCTGAACAGCTCGATACAGTTGTGGATTACAGCTCAGTTGATGAAAATCTTAAAAAGAAGATCCTTATTATCGATGATGATGGCGCTATGCTCAGAATGATGAAGACATGGCTTTCTGTGAAATACAGGGTATATATGGCAAGCTCAGGTAAGATTGCACTTTCTTTCCTGGCTCAGAACGAAGTTGACCTTATTCTCCTTGACTATGAGATGCCGGTTATGAGTGGTCCGGATGTGCTTAAAGAGCTCCGCAGCCATTCTAATACCAAGCACCTTCCGGTAATCTTTTTGACAGCCAAGGACGACAAGGAAAGTGTTATGAAGGTTGTTTCATTAAAGCCTGAGAAGTACCTTCTTAAGTCAATGCCCAAAGAAAAGCTAACAGGCGCTATCGATGACTTTCTTCGCAGCTAAGTCAAATAAATAAGGAAGGGTGTATCAGATGATTTCAAGGTTAGTAGACAGAATTGTGGACACAGGCGCTCCTATTGTGGTAGGGCTTGATCCAAAGCTAGATTTTATACCTGACTCGTTGAAGGAAAAGTGTTTTGGGGAAAAGGGAGAAAATCTCGAGGGGGCAGCAGAAGCCTTCTGGCAGTTTAACAAGGAGATAATCGACAATATTTACGATATTGTTCCTGCGGTAAAGCCACAGATTGCTATGTATGAAGCACTTGGAATCCCAGGACTTATTGCTTTCAAAAAAACCGTTGATTACTGCAGAGAAAAGAAGCTTTTGGTAATCGGCGACATAAAAAGAGGAGATATTGGCTCCACTTCAGAGGCATATGCCATTGGACATCTTGGCGCAACAGAAATAGGCGGCAGGAAGTTTAGCGGCTTTGATGAGGACTTCGCAACTGTTAATCCTTATCTTGGTTCTGACGGTGTGAAGCCATTTATTTCTGTCTGCAACAAGGAGGATAAGGGAATCTTTGTACTGGTCAAGACTTCTAATCCTTCAAGCGGAGAGTTCCAGGACAAGCTTGTTGACGGACGTCCTTTATATGAGCTTGTTGGAGAACAGGTTGAGAAATGGGGACTTGAGTCCATGGACGGTTCCTATAGCAACGTGGGCGCTGTTGTAGGTGCCACATATCCTGAGATGGGCAAGGTGCTCAGAAATATCATGCCTCATGCGTATATTCTTGTTCCGGGCTATGGCGCTCAGGGCGGCAAGGGTAAGGATCTGGTACATTTCTTTAATAAGGATGGCCTTGGAGCTATCGTCAATTCTTCAAGAGGAATTATTGCAGCCTGGAAGAGCGATGCTTACAAGCAGTTTGCAGATGGGAAAGTTGGTGAAGCAGCAAGGGCAGCAGTCTTTGATATGAAGAAAGATATTGCAGAAGCACTTTCTTCTTTTCCTATCAGGTAATTATGATATAATGGTGTCAAAATGGTGTCAGGATGGTTTAAGGACACCTATGAATAAAGGAGTTTGAGGGGTATGGAGAGATACAAGGAAGAGTTTATCGAGTTTATGGTGGACAGCAATGTCCTTAAGTTTGGGGAGTTCACTTTAAAAAGTGGACGTAAGTCTCCATTTTTCATGAATGCGGGAGCATATGTTACAGGCTCTCAGCTTCGTAAGCTCGGCGAATATTATGCCAGAGCAATTCACGATACTTTTGGTCTTGAGTTTGATGTCTTATTTGGACCAGCCTACAAGGGAATTCCACTTGCAGTTGCAACCAGCATAGCTATCAGCGAGCTGTACGGAAGAGAAATCAGATATTGTTCCAACCGCAAAGAGATCAAGGATCACGGCGACAAGGGAATCCTTCTTGGATCTAAGCTTCGCGATGGCGACAGAGTTCTTATCATCGAGGATGTTACAACCTCAGGCAAATCTATAGAAGAGACAGTACCGATCATTCAGGAGCAGGCCGATTGTGATATAGTTGGTCTTATGGTTTCTCTTAACAGACAGGAAAAGGGTCAGGACTCAGATATGAGCGCCCTTGATGAAATCAAGGAAAGATATGGATTCTCAGCTCATGCAATTGTTACCATGGAGGATGTTGTAAGCTATCTTTACAACAGACCAAT
>JAEEGL016187459.1_pt1 | contig 16106 bp, 7 predicted proteins | sample 9134231 | NCBI WGS metagenome assembly JAEEGL01 (sample SAMN16246548, study PRJNA631951) | gut metagenome | biome: gut microbiome; feature: rumen; material: fiber-attached | host: Bos | place: Iran: Karaj | collected 2018-10
CAGATACCGGCTTCCTTAAGTGCTTCAACCACTCTTCCGATGTAGGAATCCAGCCTTTTCAGTGTGGCGAAATAGGGCTTCGAATACCAGCCCCATTCGTGCCCTTCGCAGTCAGGATGGTCCCAGCCGAGCATCAGGAGATGGGGTTTCTTTTCCAGGATATAAGCGATGGCCTCTTCGCACAGCTTTTCGTCTCCGGCCTCGTCCTCTTTATATTGGGAAACCCTGTCACAGACCTGCCAGTCCAGGAAATCATGGATTTTCTCCCACTGATAGAATGCACCGATTTCGGCTTGTGGATACTTCTCCCGGAACACGGTGAACAGGGTGGGAACCACTCCATGGGCATTCTGGAAGCGGGATTCGAAACCATGGATGTTCTTTTCGGAGCCGTAGTTACCTTCCTTCTCGGAGTAGATTCCGTGGATTTCGGGGCCTGTGCCGGAGAACATGGAAGGCCAATTCTTGTCGGAAGACGTCGGCCAGACGGAGCGCTTGTGAAGGGTCCAGCTACCCGCTTCCATGAGGGCTTTGACGTTAGGCATATCCGCCCTGTCCATCCCTCGCGAGGCCCAGCCGTCCAGAGAGATGAGGACGATGTGGCTGGCCTGGGGTTCTGCATGGCTTTTATCCTGCACCGGCCGGATGGATTCGCCGGCTGCGTTTTTATGGACATAGGCATAATAGGGGCCGTTGTCCCGGAATACCAGTTCGTACAGGTAATGCCCGGGATCGGAGGACAAAGTCCCGGACCAGTAGTGGCCGTATTCGCCCAAGTCATACAAGTCGCCGTGGTCGGTGCGGCCGCTGGCCGGGAGGAAGATGGAGTTTCCGTTGGGGCCGGTCACTTTCATCCCGTTCACCCCCTGCTCACTGATCCAGGTCCAGGTGCATAGTTCCGTAAGTTCGAGGATTTCTTCCCGGGTAGGCAGACGCCAGGCTCCGCCCCAGCTGCGTGCGGCGAAATCATGTTTGCTGCCGCTGAAGTTGAGGTCTTCGCCTTCGGCGAGAAGGCCTGTGAGCCAAGCCGGGGTGAAGTCTTTTTCGAAATCATTCCAATGGAACAGGGGGGCGTAGTCCACGGACGCTTGCGCACCGACATTCCGGTCGGCCCAAAGGACGCTGAGTCCCAGGTCGACGGCTTCGCCCTGCGGCTCCTGCCCGGATGCGGCGGTTGCTGGGAGCAGGAGAAGCGAAAGGGCCAGGAAAAGTGCTTTTAATCCCATTTCTTGAGTTGCAGACCTTCCGTGGTCACGGTGGAGGTGTTGTCTTTCTGGTTGCCGAAGTCGGCGTTCTTTACGTCTTTAAGATAGATTTGCGGACCTTCGTCCGGTTCGCTGATCCATACGTTGTCCATCTTGATCCCGTCCACATCATCAAAAACGAAAGCGGGGCGGTAATCCTTCCACTTGGCCGTGATGGAGACATTCTTGAAAGAAATGCCGCGTACGTGCCGGCAATAGAAACCCCAGGAAGGCATCTCACCCTGAAGGTCGTGCTCGGGATATTCGTTCTCCCGCTCCGGGACGGTATTCATCCGCCAGACAGGCATGTAGGCCGTGCCTTCGTCGCCGCGGCCGGGATGGGAGATCCGGATGTTCTCAAAGGAAACATTCTCCACGAAGAGGCCGGGAACCCCCTCGATCATGCAGGGGAAAGTGTTGAAATCCAAGCCCCGCTGGCGGCCCGGGAAGCGGCTCTCGTGCCAGATGTCCGGCCGTTCGAAGGCGACGTCTGCACTCACGTTTCGGACCGTGATGTTCCGCAGGATGCCCGGCTTGCCCCGGCGCTGGCTGAGCCGGAAGTAGAACACCATCCAGGAATTCGTCTGGGTGATGCCGTCGATGAGGATGTTCTCGATCGTATCGCCATAGACGCACTCGAGAGCGACGGCGCTGCGGAGAGTATCATAGACATAGATGTCCTTGATGATCACGTTGGTGGCACCGGCGCCTGAGCCGAACTTGATGGCACTGGCCCCGGACTGGATGCGGCAGTTCTGGATGAGGATCTGGTCGTTCCAGGTGCCCTTGAGGCAGACCCCGTCGTCGTTGCAGCTGAAGTGACAGTTGATGACCTTGACATTGCGGCAGTTGCCGATATCGATGCCGTCGTTGTTGGGGAAGGCGTCGCTGATGGTATTGACCTTGTCAAACACCACGTCCTCACACTCCCAGAACTGGTTCACCCAGCAGGCGGAGTTCAGCACGTTGATGCCGGTGACGGTGATGTTTTTGCTGTAAGTGACTTGGATGACCGTGGGGCGGTGACTCTCGTCCGGACGGTTCTGGTCGTAGCGTTCGATGGGGAAGACACCCCGGTGGAACAGGCTGTCCACATACAGGGCCAGGGCCCTTCCCTGGCCGTCGATGGTTCCCTCTCCGTCGATGACGATATTCTCGGCCTTGTGGGCAAGGACGAGGGAGAAATGGTTTCCGCCCAGGCCGTGATAGTCCTCATAGCGGGTACTGCCGAGAATGACGGCATCTTTCTCCAGATGGAAGCGGATGCCGCTCTTGAGCTCGATGCTGCCCGTGAGGAACTTTCCGGCGGGGACGATCACCGTCCCGCCCACCTTGGCCGCGGCATCAATGGCTGCCTGGATGGCGTCCGTGTTCATGGTCACCGCATCCGGCTTGGCGCCGAACTTGGTGATATCGAAATCTTTCCCTTTCCCCGTCGCCGGAAGGATGGCCAGGGACAGGAGGAATGCGGCAAGAACAGAGGAGATACTTTTCATGGGATATGCTAAAATAGGATGTTACAATGGATTCCGTCCGGAGAATTGGGGAACAGGAGGAAGGCCGTACGGCTACCCTTGTCCCAGGACCGGGTGACGTCCCTGACCGTTTCGCCGCTGCCGTCCGTCAGGGTAACGGTGCGGGGTTTCCGGGGCAGGAGCACACGCAGGGCGCAGGGTGTGCCGAGGGGGCCTTTGACCAGGAAGGAATAGGCTCTTCCGTTCACGGATTCGTCATAGACTCTTCCGCCGGAGCACAGCACCTGCGGCGTTCCAGGGTCTTTCACGCGGTCCACATCGAAGAGAAAGGCGTATTCGCCGGGGGCTACCGTTTTCTCTTTCAGGACGGGAAGATCGGGGTCATAGAGATCGATGAGGCGGCCTTTGAGGACGAGCGTCTGGTCGGAGACGCTTTCGTCCATCACGCCGGCGATGTCATAGCAGCCGCGTTCGAGGTAGAAGTGGTTCTTGAAGACCAGTTCGCCCGCCCCACAGCGATCCCGATAAAGGCGGTTGACGGTCTCAACGAGGGGGGCGTCGGATTGGGGCTCCAGCACGAATTCCTTGGGATTGCGACGGATCACGCAGACGCAGCCTTCTCCGTAGGGGTAGGTTCCGTCAAGGGCATTCCGGGGGATGCCCATGAGGGAAAAGAGGTGGTCAGACGGCCGGGACCAGCCTTCCCGCTTCCACCATTCGTCAATGTCCTGGAAGGGATCATCATCCCGGCCGCAGTACACCAGGACGCCACCCTTTCCGACCCAGCCGGCGATATGGGCGTGCGCGTCCGGATCCATGGGCTTCATGTTGGAATAGGTCATCAGGACGATTCTTGCATCCTGCCAGGTACCGGAATAACCGGTGTTCTCCAGATGGATGGGCCGGACGGGGACGCCCCGTTTGACGAAGGGCATGGCCAGACCGTAGAACCCGGAGAGCTTGGGGTCGAGCGGTTCGTCGGTCCAGCTGGTTGTCCGCTGGAACATCAGGGAATTGGCCATCATCACACAGATCCCCTGCGAGCCGCTCACCCGGTTGTCGGAGAGGGGAATGCGGTTTAGAGCATTCGTCATCACCTGAAGCTGGGTGGCGTAGAAGGCGGGAATTTTCTCCATCGTGGGATCGTCGGCGCTCCGTTGGTATTTCTTTTCGTAGATACGGTTAGGCCAGGGCAGAGTTTGGAAATGGTCGTTGCCGGGATACAGGAGCTGAGCCGTGAAGGTCGCCTCATAATTGCGCTTATAGTCCGCCCAGTCACGGGCACGGTCTTCGATGGGATCGGTGAGGAACCAAACAGTCCTGCCCGTCGGGGCCGTCATGGACTCCATGCAACCGTATTCCAAGAAGGCGTTTTCGAAGGTCCTTTCCTTTGCTACACCGTTGTAATACTGCGGCTCGCGGGAAGTTCCGGTCCATACTTGGGCGATGTAGCCGTCCACGCTGGGGAGGGAGGCCAGGCTGGCTTCCGGGCTGACGATGCCCCACTGGGAGTAGTTGAGCAGGGTATGGGTGGGCACGAAGCAATGGATCTCCCGGCCCAAGGTCTTCCCGTACGCCTTGCAGAAGGTAAAGCATTCGTCCAGGGCCCGGAAATAGAGATAATACTTGAGTTTGTTAGACAAGTACGTGGCTTCCGGAGAAGCATTGACCGCCTGCCAGGGAGTACCGTAATAAGCCTGCCACTCCCGCTTGAAGCCTTCGCTGTAGCCGACGGCGGCAAAGAATTCCGGCTCCTCGATGAAGACAGCGTCCACGCCTCCGTCGATGGCTTTCTTCAGTTGCTGTTTCTTGTAAAGCAGGTAGTTGAGGCTGGGTACATAGTAGGGTTTATTGTGGAATTGCTTGCCGGTGCTGTCCACCTGGATCTCATCCCAATGGGACTGCCCGTCCCAGCTGCCGTTGAAATATCCCAAGGATAACCTTCCCCAGGCGATATTCGTCATGAAGCAGACCTTGTATCCACGTTCCTTCCAGGAGCGGATCCGTTCCGTATATGGTGTCTCGCCTCCGACATCATAGACCAGGACCGCGTCAGTTCGGACGTCGATGGAAGGGGACCACGGGCCGCTGGCCTGGATGATGGTCTTTTCTTGGGCAAGGGGCTTTTCGTCGGCCCGTACTTGCCCGCGGGAGATCATCACCGGGGAGAGCAGGAGGAGGAATAGCGGCAGGACCCTTTTCATGTCATTCTGCCTTTTGTTCCCTGTCGCCGAGTACCTCGCGCAGCATCAAGGGCTGGTCTGTCTCGATCTGTTCCAGTCCCATTTCGATGAACTCCTTCGCCTCTTCCGGGTCGTTGATGACCCAGATGTCGGTCTTGATACCTCGCGCGATGAAATCCTTCACCCATTCCGGATGTTCCCGGAAGACTTTTTTGGAATAGGCGACGCCGTTCAGACCTTCTTTTTCCACCTCTTCCGGGGATAGGTTCCCGCTGAGGTACAGGCAGGAGAACTCCGGAGCGATCTGGGCCAGCAGTTTGCAGACCTTCAAGCTGAATGCCTGGAATTCCACCCGTTTGGGGTCATAAAGCTCATATTTCTTCATCAGCTCCAGGGTCCGGACGGTGGCAATGCTGTCCAGTTCTTCCGAACCGCAGCTTTTCAGTTCCAACTCCAGGACGGTCTTGCGTGTTCTTCCCAATTCGAAATAGTCGTCCAGGGTTGCGACCGGAGATCCGTCGCTCAGGCGTTCATCCTTGAGCTCATCATAAGTACATTCTTTAATGATTTTGCCGTTGATGTCCCCGTCGTGGTTGACGATCAGCCTGTGATCCTTGGTGATATTGACATCGAACTCACTGCCCCAGACTTCCAGGTCCTGAGCAAGTTTGAATGCCAGAATAGAGTTCTGGGCATCCTTGGCTTCGGGAGCTGTCCAATATCCCTTGTGGGTAATCATTTTGATTTTGGGCTCCTCTGTTTTTTGCTTGCACGAAGAGAAGAGGGAGACAATAAGAACCGCGGAAAGGATCGCGCATAAGGCTCTGAATAAGTGTTTCATAAGGTGACTTGGTTTAAACGCAGAAAGTTACAAATTTATTTTGTTAAATTTGAGTCCGAATTCTAGGAATAAATGAAAAGAACGATTCTTTTTTTTGTAATTTCCGCCTGCGTGGCATTTCTTCAGGGCTGCCAGGTTGGAAGACCGGTATTGGATATCGAATCGGTCGTGAGACAGTGTGACGTGGTGCGCACCGTGTACTCCGAAGACCCCTCCCTTCCACTCAACCAAGCCAATGGTTATTTTGGTGGAAGTTTTTCCCAATTAGGGCTTCATGTCCGCCCCGACAACCGGGAGGCTCAGCAGAAGTACGGCAACACCACTTTCCTCAACGTGGACCGCTACTATCGGGGTAAGTTCAATATGGATTATCTCGTCCCCGTATGCCGTATCTATTGGGGAGAGGAATATGCGGATGTCTCTGATTATGAGCAGCATCAGTCCTATTACGACGGGATTTTGACCACCCGTTTCGTGTCAGGCGGGGAACGGATCTCGGTCACGAGCTGGTTCGATCCCGTAGACCATGACATGGTATGTTTTCTTTTCAAGGCGGGAGAGGATCCGGGACACGACGTGATTGTAGAAGTGGAGAAAATTCTCAAACTCCATTATTCCCAAGAAGTGCCACAACAAGTCACTGTCACCGGCGAAAACGGGTGCTGGAAGATGGAAATGGGCCTCGCGGGGAGGACGGATGTCTGTTATGTCTATTCGGATGCTCCGGGTTCGGTGGAGGACAACTGTCTCCGGCTCCGGCTTTCCGGGGACAAGTACGTCCGCATCGCGTATGCCGCTCCGGTCGAGACGGATGTGAAACAATCCCTTGCCCAGACAAAAGATTGGTGGCACCGAACCTGGCAAGCATCGGGTTTCCTGGAGCTGCCGGAAAAGGACGCCCAGCTGATGTGGGTGCGGAGCATGTATCTCCAACTCTCTACCTACGCCGCCCAGAAGAAAGGGCTTCTCCCTCCTTCGGGTTTTGCCGCCAACTGCTGGCCCTTCCCCTACACCCAGGATCTGTCTTATATCGCTCCGGTACTTCTGGCTACCGGTCACGTCGATGTGGTCAAGGCTTGGGCGGAGTACTATGCCGAACGGGTGGACGGGATGAAGGACTACGCGAAGCGGGTCTTCGGTGCAGAAGGTGCTTTCTGCCCCTGGGGCTATCCCTACGGGAGTTTCGACGGTTTCCACGATCCGGAGGTCCCCAACCAGTATTACTATGAACTCCACAATGCCGCCTATATGGTGCGGATGGTGTATGAGGCTTCTCTCTATGTCAACGACGAATCCTGGACCCGGCAGCATGCGGAACCGATCGTCCGCGAATGCGCGGCTTTCTACAAGAGCATCTGTGCGAAAGAGGAAGATGGGCTCTGGCATCTTTTCAACAACCCGGGAATGGGGCAGGACGAGATGGGTGGCTTCAACCAGAAAGACTACCTTTGCGCACTCTACAGCGCGAAATATTGCTTCGAACGGGCCGTGCTGCTGGGCCTGGATCCCGATGGGACGTACTCGAAGATATTGGCGGATGGCCTGGCCTTCCCGGTCCTGAAATCGGAGAACGGTTATTACTATGCCTGCCAGGGAAGCGGAGCGAAGGATTTCGGCATGCAAAAGCATCCGGTACAGTTGAATGAACTGGCCTATCTTCCCACCGAGCCAAGCCCTTCGGCAGCGGCTGTGGCGGCTTACGGACATCGGTATGAGATAACGGAAAGGGCGGAAGAACCTTTCTTCTGGGGCTGGACGCTCGGAGAGTTCCTGCTTTCCGGTTCCCGTCTGGGGGACAAGGAAGGATGGATCAAGGACTGGGGTAATATGGTCAAGTCGGAGAATGTCGATCCCGATCTGATCCAGGTCTATGAAGGGAGCCGGATCTGGGACATTTCGTACTACTCTTCCACGAACGGTCTGTTCCAGCAGTCCCTGATCAACAACCTGGTCTGTGACTGGTACGGGGAACTGGAGATTGCCAAGTGCTATCCCTGGGAGGGTGAGACCCGGTTCAAGGACATCCATTCCCTCCTGGGGGTCAAGGTCAGCGGCTGCATCTCTCCCCACAAGGCTGCCGTTACCCTCGAGGCTTGGAAGGACGCAGACTTTCTTTTCCGGGGAGAAACCCTCAGTTTGAAGAAGGGGGAGAAAGTGAATAAATCGTTTGAATATTAATTAGTTGTTTTTATGAGAAGGACCCTTTTGCTGGCCGCGCTCTCTCTCCTTTGCTGCGCCGTTTCAGCCCAGGAATATCAGTTGCTCAAGGACATTCCGTATGTCGGTGCGAAGGAGAAGAATGCCTATCGCAAGGAAAGGTGCCGGCTGGATCTTTATTACCCGACAGGGGTGAAGGAGTTCCCGACTGTCATCTGGTTCCACGGAGGGGCGCTGACGGGAGGCGAAAAACGCATCCGGGAGGAGCTGGAGGGCCAGGGCTTCGCCGTCGTTGCGGTCAATTACCGCTTGTATGGAAAAGGAGCGAAGAATCCGGATTATACAGTGGATGCTGCGGAATCGGTGGCTTGGGTGTTCCGTCATATCCGGGAGTATGGGGGCGATCCTGGGAAGATCTATGTGTCTGGCCACTCGGCCGGGGCGTACCTGGCCTTGATGCTGGCTTTGGACAAGTCCTTCCTGGCGGCATTTGGGATCGATGCAGACAGTGTCAAAGGCTATTTCCCCATCGGGGGGCAGACCACCACCCACTGCACGATCCGGGAGGAGATGGGACTGCCCTTGTTTGAGGAGATCCCCATCGTTGATCGATATGCACCGCTCAACAACGCCCGGAAACTGGGTACGAAGTTGGTCTTGATCACAGCCGATCCGAAGTTGGAACTGACGGCCCGCTATGAGGAAAACCTCTATTTGAAGGCCATCCTCGAAGGCTTGGGAAACGAAGAAATCCCCTTGCACCGGATGGAGGGCTTCGATCATGTGGAAGCCGCCCATCCGGGGTGCATGCTCATCAGCAGGCTGGTGAAGGCGGATAATCAGTAGCCTTTGAGGATCGATCCGGGCACCGTGTTGTGCGCGAAAGCTTCCGCTGCCTCGCAGCGGCACTCCAGTCCGCGGAAGACCTCCATGGGCGTGTGGTAATCGCGCATGATTTCCTCCGGATCTTGGCTGGCGTGGCAATAGCAAGCCTTGTACTTCCGCTCCCGGACGAAACTGATATCGACCCAATCCGTGGGGTGGAACAATTGGGACTGAACCCCGCTCATCACTTCGTAATAAAACAGCTCGAAACAGTGGTCGAGCCGCCGCCAGGCATCTGTAACGAGGATGCCGCAGGCGGCATGGTCCCGGTGACCGTCTATGGGCCAGTGGGTCAGGACCACGTCGGGTTTCTCCTTTTCGATCAGAGCTCTCACCTCGGCGCGACGGGCCTCATTCACCTCGGAGCTTCCATCCATCTGGTCCATGAAGACAGGGCGGACGCCCATGACCTTGCAAGCCTCCTCCGCTTCCCGTGTCCGGGTGGTGGCTGCAACCTTACGGTCCGTGAATCGGGACGATGCCTGTCCGCGGGTGAGATAGACAACCGTTACGTCGTGTCCGGCCTCGGATAGCAGGCAGATCGTTCCTCCGGCCCCGGTTTCGGGATCATCGGGGTGGGCGCCGAATACGAGGATCTTGCGTCGGTCTCGTTTATTCCTTGCTTGCAGGGGAACCCCTCCCAGAATCGTGAGCGCCGCGGCTCCGATCCCCGTCTTGATCATTTCCCGTCTGTTCATAGAATTATTCATTTGTGGACGTAAATTTAGCCAATCCTTAGAATTCTCCCAAACGATTGGTATATTTGTCTTTATGAAACGCTATCTTTTTTTTCTTGTTCCTTTGTTTTTCGTGTCCGCCGCGTGCGGGAACGGAAACACAGTCTATCTCTCTCCCGACGGAAATGATGCCGGTCCAGGGACAAAGAATCACCCTTGGAAGACGTTGAATCGCGCCGTTCAGGCGGCCGGGGAAACGACCGCTCCGTGCAAGATCGTCCTGAAAGACGGGGAGTACCTCCTGACGGAAACTGTCCTGGCAAAGGGGTTGAAAAACGTCAGCATCGTTGCCGCTAAAAATGCGGCTCCGGTTATGGTCGGGGACGTTTGGCTCAAGGGTTGGGAGAAAGCCACCGACGCCGGTATTCTCGATCGCCTTCCGGAAGCTTCCCGCGGGAAAGTATGGCTGGCCAGCTTGGAAGAAGCCGGCGTGGAGGATGTCGGGGAGGTTATCGGAGATGTCAACAGGATCGACCTGTATTTCAACGGTTCCCGCCAGCAGTTGGCCCGCTGGCCCAACGAAGGCAATGCTTTCGCCGGCAAGGTCATCGGTCATACGCCGACCCTCCACGACCACTGGCACGGATTCAACGAAGGCGTCTTCGAATATTTGACGGACAATGTCAGCAAATGGGCGGATGAACCCGATGCCTATGCCCACGGCTACTGGTACTGGGACTGGAGGGAGAATTACAAGAAAATCGAAAAGGTGGATATCCGGACCCGGACCATCCATTTGCCCGAAGGGGATGACGACCATTATGGCTACAAAGACAGCCTGCGCTATTTCGGGGTCAATCTCCTATGCGAATTGGACGTCGAAGGCGAATATTATGTCGATCTCCACGGGAAGCGTGTCTATTTCTTCCCTCCGGCTGGTTTCGACCCGGAGGCCGTCCAAGTATCGTATGCTGCATTTTCTCCCAAATATATGCTGGAGATCGAAGACTGTGAGAATTTCACCGTTGCTGGCCTTCGATTCCGCGGCGGCAGGAACAGTGCCGTCAAGGCGGTCAACAACAGGAATCTCACGTTGAAGGATTGCAGTTTCTCCCAGTTCGGCGACGATGCGCTCTTTGTCTCCGACAGCAAGGACTTCCGCGTTGAGGGTTGCCTGTTCCGGGAGCTTGGACACGGGGGGATCGAGGCGCATGGCGGCGACCGGAAGACCCTGGAACCCTCCGGCTATGTCGTTGAAAATACTTTATTTACCGACTTTTCGCTTTATAAGCCCACCTACGAGCCCGCGATCATCTTCTTTGGCTGCGGGATGGACATCCGGCACAATCAATTCCAAAACTGCCCTTCTTCCGCCCTGCGGCTGGAAGGCAATGATATTCTCGTAGAGAAGAACCGTTTCGTCCACCTCGTCACGGAGAGCGATGACCAGGGTGCCATCGATGTGTATTGGAATTTCACCTATCGCGGCAACGTCGTCCGCTGGAACTGGTGGGAGGACATTGTCAGTGAGATGGAAGATAGCGGAGCGGCGGCCATCCGGCTGGATGACATCATTTCCGGCTACAAGATGTATGGCAATGTTTTCAACCATTGCGGTTCAGGCATCTTCGGCGCGATCCAGATCCATGGTGGCAAGGACAATGTCGTGGAGAATAACCTGATGTTCGGCTGCAAAAGTATGATTCACTCTTCCCCATGGGGGCAGGCCCGCTTCGAACACGACTTGTATGCAGAAGAGACACGGGAAAAACTTACCGAGGTGGACTTCCCTTCGTCGCTTTACAAGAGCCGCTATCCCGAACTGGCAAACGAAGAAGAAATCCCGCTTCATGCCAACCGTAACTACGTCCGTAACAACTTGGCTGTCAATTCCCAAGAAAAGGTTGGCCAGATCGAAGACTACGTGATGGAGAACAACACCGAAATTGACAGCGACAAGCCGCTGGAGTATTTCCTTCAGCCGGATAAATTGAAAGAATTCGGGCTGGATCCCATCCCTTATGAGGATATGGGGATTAAGCACAACCAGTACCAAAAATTCATAAAGATGCTTTAGTACAGTTCGATTTTTTTAAAAAAGGTGGCAAGGTTTTGCGATTTTTCTGAAAGTATTATATATTTGAGGGTAATTGCATTTGAAAAACTATAACCAAACAATACTAACAATACCAACCTATTTTTTAATCTAACCCTTAATCCATGCGTAAGTTTTTCACTTTGGCCATTTTGGCCAGCATGATTGCGCTCCCGTTGGGAGCCGCTCAGACGCAGGGAGAAGCCCCCAGCCAGTTGGTTCAGAATCCCGTGACCACCATCACGGGCGTTGTGACCGATGCGGCCGGCGTGCCGATCCCCGGAGCTACAGTGGCAGTACAGGGCACCACGAACGGCACTTTGACCGACAATTACGGCCGTTTCGCCCTTAGCGCACCGGTGGGTGCTACGCTCGAGGTCCAGTGCCTCGGCTACGCCACCCGGACCATCGCCGCTTCCGCAGGCACCATGAGTATCGCGCTTGATGATGACATCGAGCAGTTGAATGAAGCCGTCGCTATCGGTTACGGTTCCGTCCGTAAGAGCGACCTCACCGGTGCCGTTGCGATCATCGGCAGCGACAAGATCAAGGACCTCCCCCAGGGAGGTGTTACCGACATCCTTCAAGGTAAGGTGGCAGGTGTCAACATCACCACGACGAGCGGTGATGGCGGCAAGGCCATCCGTGTCCGTGGTATCACGTCCATTAACAAGTCCAACGAGCCTTTGTGGGTTGTGGACGGCGTGATCGGCGGCACCGTGGGTAACTTCTATGACATCGAGAATATCGAGGTCCTGAAGGATGCCTCTGCTACCGCCATTTACGGTACCCAGGGTGCGAACGGCGTCATCCTCGTGACTACTAAGCGGCCCCAGGAAGGCACGCACATCACCTTCGACGCCCGGTATTCCACCGGCAACTTCCGCAAGATGCCTGAGCTGCTGTCTCCCTATGACTTCGCTTACGCTTATTGCGCCATCAATGGCCCCACCGCCATTTCTGCCGAGGAACTGGCCGCTTTCAAGAGCGGCGCCAACCCGGGCGTTGACTGGATCGACTACTGCTTCCGTCCTTCCTTCAACCAGACCTACAACCTGAATATTTCAGGCGGTTCCCAAAAGATCAAATACGGCGTTACCGCATGGGGCGGAGGCGGACACGGCCTGGTAAAGAACCAGTCCAGCAAGAGCTACAACGTCAAGGCCAATCTCGACGTTGAGATGTTCCCTTGGCTGACCTTCCGCGGCTATGCCTACGGAAGCGTCAGTGACAGTCATTCCAACGGTTTCGGCTTCAACGATTTCATCGGATTCTCTCCCATCATGGAAGTCCAGGATGAGACCGGCATGTTCCTGAAGGACCCCTACGTCTCGATCCACGAGAATCCGGGCTCCGACCTGTATGGAGACAACCGCGATAACAAGAGCGGCACCTTCCAGGGCTATGCGAGCCTGATCTTCAAGATCCTCCCCGGCCTCACCTTCACGACCGAAGGGATGTATACCGACAGCCACAGCCGCTACGGCCGGTTCACAACGGCCAAGCAGGGCCCTGGAGATCTTGCGACCGGCCAGTCCCAGTCCAGCCAGAGCTTCAACTGGCGTAACATCAACACCCTCAACTATACGCAGGACTTCGGCGATCACCACCTCAATCTTACCGGAGCGTTGGAACTCTACCAGAGCAAGAGCAGTTACAACAGTGTCAGCGGATTGGGCCTCGGAAACGAAGATACGACCTGGTGGAACATCTCCCTGTTTGATACCGTCAATGGCACGAACGGATTCAGCAACTCGGGAATGGTATCCTGGATCGGCCGTGCCGTCTATAGCTACAAGGAGAAATACTCCCTGACCGCCACCCTCCGTGCAGATGCTGCTTCCCAGTTCCGTGATGAATACAAATGGGGCTATTTCCCCTCCGTGGCAGCCGCCTGGAACATCGACAGGGAAGACTTCATCGACAGTTCCCGGATCCAGCAGCTCAAGCTCCGCGCCAGCGTGGGTACCATCGGTAATGCGGGCGTCGATCCTTACACCGTGTTCTCGAAACTCAGTGCGGACTATGCCAGGAACAGCACCTATATGGGATCGTGGCCCGAGACCGTCAGCAATCCCAGCGTCCACTGGGAGAAGACCCTCCAGTACAACGTTGGTCTCGACCTGAGCGTCCTGGACCGCCGGCTCAACTTTACGGCCGACCTCTACTACAAGAAGACCACCGACCTTCTCTTCCAGAAGGAGCTTCCTGACTACAACGGCGGCGGCACCGTATGGACCAACATCGGTAACCTCTCCAACCGCGGAGCCGAGTTCACCCTCAACGCCATCCCCGTCAGCACCCGAGATTTCAGCTGGGAAACCACTTTCACTGCTTCTTACAACAGGACCAAGGTCGACGATCTCGGTGATGTCAAGAGCATGGTTCCCGACTCCGACCGCAGCGGCGGCGGCCTCTTTGCAGGCGGCGGTGTCTTCATCCTCAAGAAAGGCGAGAACATCGGTACGTTCTACCTCAATGAGTGGGCCGGCTTTGACGAAGAGGGCAACAACCTCTATTATAATGTTGTAGAAGGCAAGAAGGACGGTACCACCACGACTCAGTACAGGGCGGAGAACCGCGTGCTGATCGGCAAGGGTATTCCTGACTGGATCTTCGGCTGGCAGAACACCTTCCGCTGGCACAATTGGGACCTCGGCATGCTCTTCCGTTTCACCAGCTCCTACAACCGCTTAGATATCACCCGGTATCAGTACAGCTGTCTGACCGGTCCTTATCGTTTCATTACCGGCAAGGATGGCTGGTATCGCAGTTGGAGCAATGTAGCCGACAAGAGCAACGCTCTTTACGGAAACCTTTACAGCTCGCGGAACGTCAACACCGCGAACTCCACGCAGTGGCTGGAAGAGGCCCGATTCCTTCGCCTCCAGAGCCTTTCCCTCGGTTATCAGGTGCCGCAGAAACTTACCGGCAAGACCCGGATCCACTTCTCCGTGGCCGGCGAGAATCTCTTCGTCCTGTCCCCTTACATGGGTCTCGATCCTGAAACCATTTCCGATGCTTCTTCCGGACAGGGTGGAGCAGAGTACGGTGCAGGTGCATTCGGACTTGACCGCGGTGCGTTCCCTCTTCCGAGGACCTTCACCTTTATCGCTCGTTTCGAGTTCTAGTAATTGTCTTACATTCAAATGCGAACGAATATGAAAAAGACATTATATATCCTTCTGGCGTTTGCCTTCGGACTCGTTGTTACCTCTTGTGACAAGATTCTTGAAGAGACCCCTAAGGGTCAAGTGCTGACAAACAGTGCGTTCACCCACGCCAGTGACCTTGAGAGTGCCCTTGGAGTCTTGAGGTACAAGGTCAGCCGCGGCACCTTCTACGACACTTGCTGGCCTTCTTGCATGATGGGTGACGACCTTGCGACACACCCCAAGAGCAACAAGGCTCTTTCCCGCGAATTGGACGTTTTCGAAGTTTCTACGGGAAACGGCGTGGTCAATATGGGATGGACGACAAGATGGCTTATCATCAAAGCCGCCAACTTCATCATCAATGGAGCGGCCCAAACTCCTGACGTGACCGAAGCTGAGATTAATAATGCGATTAATATCGCCAAGTTCTGGAGAGCGTGGGCATACTTCGGCTTGGTCCGTGATTTCGGTCCACTCCCTCTCGTGACCACTCTCGATATCGATTATGGTACAGGTCTTACAAGTGTTGCAGGCATATACGATCAGATCATTCAGGACCTGACGGATGCAACGTCACTTCCTTCCATCAACGCCAAGGGCCTCATTCCTGAAGTTTCAACTTCTGTAACCCAGGATCCGAACAGCGGAGCTGCCCATGCGATGCTTTCTTGCGTGTACCTGAATATGGCCGGCTGGCCCCTTAACAAGGGTACCGAGTATTATAAGAAGGCTGCAGAGGAAGCGGCCAAAGTCATCAACGGAGGTTATTATTACAAACTGTACGATGACTACAGGGACATCCACTCTGTCAAGTATAACTGGAATAACACGGAGGCTATCATCAGCGTATATTACAATGACAGCGCCGATACCTCCGGTGACTCCAGTCTGATGACCCGTGGTGGAATCTCCGACTTCCCCGACAATACGGCCGGAGCTTACAACAATACCCGCGGTGAGCTGAAATTCTACAATGAATACCCCGAGGGTTACCGTAAGACGATTGTCTATCCTCCTCACTGCAAGGTGGATAACAACCCGGTGCCTTTCTGGGATGCATCGATTGTCGCCGACGAACAGTTCCCGTATTTCGGGGAGAAAGCCTGGCCCAACAAGGGTGAATATGCCGGCAAGGAGTTCAATCCCAACATCAGGTGGGACAACCAGTGCGATGGTTGGGACATGCAAGGCCATATGTTGATCCGCCTCAGCGAGGTATACTGCTGGTATGCCGAGGGCCTTGCCCGCAGCGGAGGTGATCTGAACGAGGCTGCCAAGTATCTCAACCTAGTCCGCAATCGCGCGGATGGACCTGGGGCGACTACCAATCTGTATTCCGCTTCGGATGGTGCCGACAAACTTGCTGAAGCTGCCTACAACGAGCATCGTTGGGA
>JAEEGL011790529.1_pt1 | contig 16105 bp, 12 predicted proteins | sample 9134231 | NCBI WGS metagenome assembly JAEEGL01 (sample SAMN16246548, study PRJNA631951) | gut metagenome | biome: gut microbiome; feature: rumen; material: fiber-attached | host: Bos | place: Iran: Karaj | collected 2018-10
ACTGTTCAAAGTCCTGGTTTTAAATTAGTTACTTGTGCTAATAGATGTACAAATACTGCATATTGTGTAACATTAAATGGATGTCCTAAAGGTATATCATTTGACCTAATTGTTAACATACAATTTAGTTTTCCATCTGTTACATCCCAACAACTATTAAATACACATGGGTATAAAGCTCCTGTATCTAAATATGGTATTTGCCAAAGATTAATTACCATTCTTCTATTTTGTGGATTGTTTTTTAGGCTGTCTATTAATTTATCTACCTGATTAAATTTTTTAACAATCCAACCATATGATGTACCTATTGTACCGTCTTCCATTTCCCATTCATCCCAAATATGAACATTTTGCTCATGTAAGTCACTGATTTTATTTGATTGTTTTTGGAAAATCCATAAAAGTTCTTTTACTGCAGCTTTAAATGCAACAAATTTAGTAGTTAATATTGGAAATTCATCTTGAAGATCAAATTGTAATATTTGATGTGGTAATTTGTATGTTGCAATACCTGTTCTGTTTTGGTCATAATATCCTTCATTAAGAATTCTTTCGACCATATCTAAATACTTATCATCATATTTACTCATATTATTCCTCCAAATATTTTTACAAATATTTTATAGCTATATCATATATTAAAAAAAAAATATTTACAAGTAAATTGTAAATATTTTTTTATATTATTATCTTTTAACTATTAATTAAAGTTGTCTCCTCTTCCTTCTGGTAATGCATTGTTATCAACAACGATTCTTATTCTTGTTAAAGAACTAATTGCTCTAACAAATTTACTTGTTTTAATTCTTTGCCATAATGAAGGTTTAACTTCAAATCTTGTATCTTCAACAAATGAATCAACTGTAGCTTCTGTTTGATGTAATTCTTCTTTTTCTACTGGAGCTGGTACTTCTTTTAATGCATCTGCAACTTCAATTCCAATATAGCTTAATGCTTTAGATCTATCTTCTATTCTTTCCATATCTATTTCAATATGTAAGTTTGCTTCTAAGTTTCCAATTCTAGCATTGATTAATTTAGCTGCATCTTCAAAAGTTTCGCCTTTTTTAGCTTTTCCTTTTCCAACTATAACTAATGCTTGAACTATATCTTGTGACATAACATTACTAATTTGTTTAACTTTTGATTTCCATTCCTTATCATTAGATTTAACTGCTTCATAAACATTTTTTAATTCTGCAGCTTTAGCAATATTTGTCTCTCTTTGTCTTATTAATCTTTCGATTTCTTTAGTATTTTCCTCGAATTGATTTGTAGCATATTCTACCAATCCGTAGGCAGCTTTATATACAGCTGGTGGGAAGTTTTTCTTTCTTGGATATTCTGTTAAATATGTTTTAATAGAATCTATTAAATCCTTGAAATAAGCATCTTCTTCCAACTCAATAATTTGTTTTTTACTGTTTGGATTTATCATTTTTTGAACTTTATCAATATTTGATAAAATTTTTTCTTCCGTAATTATCATTTTTACGTTTACTATGCCTGGTTTGTGAAAAAATAGCATCGTAAACTCACCCTCCTTTGTCCTATGTACTTCATTTATCATCATTATACATTTATTTGCAAAAAACTACAATAGGATTTGCCATTTCTTTTTCATTACAATTTTATTACAAAAATATTACATAAGTCAATACTTTTTATTTTTGATTTTCAATTTTTTTCATTTCTTCATGTCTTTTTATTTTTAATGTTGTTGTCTTAATAAGCTCTTCATCAGTCACCATAAGCTCTTTTAAGTATTTATATGGTGGCATTGTTTTATTTATTTCTTTAATTTTTTCCCATAAAATTTCTTGAATTTTTTCTTTATCTGTAGTTTTATATATTTCTTTTATTAAATCTGGATTATATACAATTTTTACACATAATTTTAAATCATTTTCATTGCCGCTTTCTGGTTTTCCGTATACAAAAGACTCTTTAACGCCATCAATCCTGTTAATTACATTTTCTATTTCTTCAGGATAAATATTTTTTCCATTTTGAAGAACAATTACACTTTTCTTTCTTCCTCTTAGGAATAAAAATCCTTTTTTATCTATGTATCCTAAATCTCCTGTTTTAAACCATCCTTTTTCAAACACTTCTTTATTTGCTTCTTCATTTTGGTAATATCCATTCATAACACTTGGACCTTTTACCCAAATTTCTCCTACTCCTGATTCATCCTTATCAACAATTTTAATTTTTACACTTGGAAATACTTTTCCTACTGATCCAATTTTTGTTTCAAAATCGTTTCCAGCAGATATAACTGGAGATGTTTCTGTAATTCCATATCCTTGAACTATTTTAAATCCTAAATTATTAAATCCACGTTCTACTTCTTCATCTAAGGCTGCTGCTCCGTTTACCATAAGTCTTAGTTTTCCTCCAAGTGAATCATGTATTTCTTTGAATAGTTTCTTTCTAACATCTAAGCCTACTCTAGATAGCATATTAGTTACTTTCATAACTCTTTCAACTTCTTGTAATTTTCCTTTTTTCTCAATTGTTTTCATTATTCTTTTATACATGTTTTCATATAAAGCAGGAACTGAAATCATTTGAGTTATTTTAAATTCTTTAATATTATCAGCAATATGTCTTATACCTTCACAATATGCAATTGATGCACCTTTATATATTGGTTCTAAAAATCCTACTGTACATTCAAATGTGTGGTGTAATGGTAAAAATGATAACAGTGTATCGTTTTTACTAATTTCAATTACTGATGCTATATCCATTAAATTTGTAGCAATATTTTTATGTGATAATAGAACTGCTTTTGACATTGCTGTTGTTCCTGAAGTAAATATCATAAATGATGATTCTTCAGGATCTATTTTTGCATCCAAAAATTCTCTATTTCCGCTTTCTAATAATTCTTTACCTTTTGCTATTAATTCTGATTCAGAATATACTCCATCTGTTCTTTCCTCTAAATCCATTGAAATGTAGTATCTCAAATCAGTTGTATTACTTTTCTTTATATTTTGCATTACTTCATCATATTTGCTAGAATAAAAAATTGCTTGTACACCTGAACGGATAATTAGACTTTCCAATTCATTTGCAGGAAGTGATTTATCTAGAGGAACCACCATACCTGTACCACAAGATACTGCTAAATATGAAACTGCCCATTCATATCTGTTTTCTCCAATTACAGCTATTTTCTTTCCTTTAAGTCCAAGATTAATTAATTCTGTTCCTAATGAATTTACATCACTTACAAAATCTTTATATGTTATAAATGCTATTTCACCTTTTACACCTGTTTTATATTTAAATGCTGGCCTTTCTGAAAACTTTTCTTCGCTTTTATTTAACATGTCTTTTAAATCAGTTATTTTTACAATATCATGTGATTTCTTTGATCTTGTTTGTTTCATTTCCTTTTCTGCAAGTTCTTCTAATTCTTCTTTTTTGTATCCTTTTTCCTCAAAAAATTTCATTAATGAATCAAACATTCTTTTTTTCTCTTTATCCATTTGTGTACTCCTTAAAATATATTATTCTCTTTCTTCTTTACTGTCTGGCATTATCATGTTTCTATAGTATTTTTCTTTAAAGCTATCATATATAATTTCTTTTTCTTTTTTAGCAGGTCTTCTATATTTCTTTATAAAGTCTTCTTCTTTTAAAATATTTCTATTTAAAAGAACAGTAATAAATGTATAGTCGGTCATACCTGCAATATATTCTATTGCCATCTTACTTGCAACTACTTCTTCAATATTGCTATCTCTTTCTTGAATTAGTTCCCTTAATAACTGATTTCTACCTTCTTTTGTTTTAACAAAATCTCCCATAGCTTTAATTCTTTCTTGAATAGGTTTAATCTTCTTTTCCATATAAATTTCTCTTGTTTTACCAGTATATCTTTCTTCTCCTAATGCAATTCTCATATCATGAAGTGCAATATCTTTTAATGCTCTTCTTGCTTCAGGGAAAATATCTATTCTGCTTTTTATAGGAATGTTATTATAGTAATGGAACATTTTTATATCAAAACTTCTATATGATGGATCATTATCATTTTTCTTTGAATATTGATCTTCTTCTGCTAATCCATATTTTTTTCTTTTTTTAACTGGAATCATATCATGTGCAATTCCACTTTTAATCAAGCTCTTTTTAAACATTTCAACTAATTCATGTGTTGCATATGGTAAATCTTCTTCAAATCCTCTAGATGCATATGGAATTATGTATTTTCCATTTAATTCTCTTAAGTTAAAAAATGTTCTTCTTATTAATGGAGACATTGTTATTCCATCATTATCTTTACTTGTTGCAATTAAGTCAGCCATAAAAACATTTTGCATCATTTCTGGAACTTTTGTCTTTACTAAGCTCTTTGGCTGAATACTATTAATATAATTTTCTGCATATTGTACTTTAAATTTACAGAATCTATTATATTCTGATTGTATTGAATCTCTTTTATTCTTCAATTCGTTTAATTTTTCTAATGTTTCTGGATCTGAATCCTTGCTTTCTTCTATTTCATCTATTTCATTTGATAAAATGCATAAATCAGTTAATATTTTTTGTTCAAACATAAGCATTTTATTAAATCCATTTTTTCTTGCAAGTAATGTACCAATAATTGCTTTATATTCATCATTGAATTCATTCATTATTTTGTTTCCATTTTCATCAACTAATCTAAATCCATCTATTAGATCTGAACGAATATATGATAAAATGTCTGCATATCTAACTATTGCGCCTTCCATTGTTCCTGGTAATATTTTTCTATCATAACCTTTTTGTGTAAAGCTTCTTGTTGTTTCGTTTTTCATTTCATTAACTGTTTTATTTTTTGGAACTATCTTTCCAACTGTTCCTTCACCGTTATGAGAAACTATACCATCTATAATATAAGTAATTAGCTTATCTAATTCTCTTAGTGTTTTTTTGTTTGGATGAGAATAAAACTGTTTTGTTGCATCTATTGCACTTTGATTTGTGTATTCTCTTTCTAAAACACGTGGTCCCATTGCTGGGTGACCAATATGTGCACAATTGTTAAATTCTGCAAGTGAATTTAATATAGATTCTCCAACATGTCCAAAAGGTCCATGTCCTAGATCATGACCTAAAGCCATTGCTTCTGTTATATAATAATTTGTTCCTAATGCTTTAGATATTATTTTAGCATTTACTGATACTTCTTTCATATGAGTTTGTCTTGTCTGTATAAGTGCATCTAATTCTTTTTTAATTTTCTTTGGTAGTTGTTCATCACTATCTTCTAACTCTAAATATGTATCAGGAAGATCTAATTCCATTGATTCTTTTATTAAACTTTGATATTCAAGTAATTTTTCAATTGCATTTCTTATTATATCGTTTTTTTCATTTTGTTCAATATTTTTTTCAGATTTTTTTGATTTCTTTGCAATTCTATCATGATTATGTTCATACAATTTAAGCATTGATTGAATTACTTCTTCAGTTGTTTCTTTCGTTTTTTGATTTGATTGCACAACTGCACTTTTGTTTGCATTCATTGTTTTTTGGGAAGTTCTTTGATATGCAGATGATTGGACTATTGCCCTAGTTATTAAATCAACTATTGTTCCAACATCCATACCTTCTGGAAAATTAAATTCAGAATAATATTTTGATTTTCCATCATATCTCATCAAATCTTTTGATATAGGTTTTGCAAATAATTCCTCTTTAGAATAAGTATATCCTGCATTTGCATAAAAACCATCTAGTATTTTGTTTATTTCCTTACTTTTTAATTCAACATCCTTGTTATCCATTTTTTCCTCCCAAAATGCATATAAATTATATCATAAAATTCTCTCTTTAGTTTATTTATTAAGGGTTATCATACGTATTTTAGAAACGACAATATAGATGAGTAAATCTCATCTATATTATAATCTATTCTCTTCCTTCAAATTCGCTTAGCTTATTTTTATCTTCTGGATTTGGCTTCATAATGTTTTTATATTTTTCTTCAAGATTATCTCTAAATTCTTGTTTTGCCTTTTCTTTTTCTTCTCTTTCTTGAGCTTTTCTTGCACTTTTTTCTAAGTGTTCTTTTAATATTTCAATATCTTTTCTCATTCTTTCTGGATCTCTAGCTTTTCTAAGTAATGCTGCTCTACGATGATGAAAAATCGGCGGCATAGCTGGAATAATAATTGGTTTTCTTTGCTTTCTTTTATCTTCAACCTCTTCTTCTTCATTATTAGTGTTATATTTTTTCAATAATTTAGCTACAGTTTCACTTGCTTCCTTTGTTTTTTTGTTTTGCATGTTTAATTTAGCTCTACTTAAATACCCTGTATTTAATAGTAAAATTTCTATACCTTGATCTGTAAATCCACCAATATATTTTATTGCAAACCAGTTTGCAACATTTTTATCAAAATTAACTGTTCTTTCATAAAATGTTTTATCATCTATATATTTTTGAATTACTTCTTCTGATAATTCACCGTTATTTTCTTTAAACAGTTTTTTTAAATCTTTCTTTATTTCCATTACTCTTTTGTATTCTTCTTTTGCTAAAGATTGTCCTGGTTTATAATCTTTATCTAATGCTTTATCTACCATAGTTCTAATTGTATTTGGTATTGCATAATATACATCTTCGCAAACTGTTCCAAATGTTTTTTCACGTCTTTGTACGTGTTCATACATGTTTCTAAATAATGAATTTCTTGACATAGCAATTGTTCCAAGCGTTCTTATATTTTTGCTTTTTTCAAAATATCTAATTTTGTCAGCAAAAACTTTATATCCTTTTATTGGTTTAAATTCATTTATTCCAATTTTATCTCTATATTCTGCTTCAAGCTCATCTTGACTTTTTTTACTATTACTATCCATGTAGTTTCTACGCATTAAATTAAGTTCTATTGTTTGTCTTACATGTGTATCTTTAACATAATTATTTATGATAAATGAATCATTAAATTTATTATTTATTATACCTGTTTTAATTAAAGCATCTGATGAATCCTTAATTGCTTTATATGCAGCACTAGGTACTGATTTTGTTTGAAATTCCTTTTTAGCATTTTGTACATATTCTTCATAATTTAATTTTTTAAGTCCATTATCTCCATATATAACTTCTTGTACTTTATCAGAAAAAGACATAGCCCTCATCATTTGGATTTTCATCCATTCTTCTGAAGGTTTTTTACCTGTTCTTTCTTCTTCCTCTTTTGCTTTAGCTTCTACTTCTTCAAATTTTTTTCTAGTATTTTCACAATAATCATCTATTAATGCTTCTTGTATTTTTTCTCCAATTTCTTCTACAACTACATTTCTTGTTACTAAAAGTTTGTTGGTAAAATGGTTTAATAGAGCTGTTTCAGATTTAATCTTACTTTTATCTATCTCATCATTTCCTCTTTCAATAGCATATTTTTCAATTTCAGAATCAATTGTTTTATATAGTGTGTTGATTTTTTTGCGCATTTTTATATTTTTTATAAATGATCTGATTCTAATTTTGTTATTCTTGTCATGTTTACCATTGATATTCTTTTTTCTTATTGCTTCTACTAGCACTTCTAGTGGAATATCAAGTTCATTCATTTTTTTAACTGCTATTTTTTCTATTTCTAATGCTTTGTTTGCTAAATTTATTTTATTTACATCATTTTCATCAATTGGATTTTCTAGTAATTTTTTAACTTTTAACTCTCTTAAATAATCTTTTGCAAGCTTTATTCTTTCCTCACTACTATATACTTTGTCATCATCCTCAAATAATAATGCTCCTGTTTGTTCTAAATAATTGTCACTTAAATGATTTACTACATCATTTCTAAATGAATTCTCTATATCTGATTTTAAATATGCAATTACATCTACAGGCTTAGCTAGTACTGATTCTAAAGTTGTAACCTTAGCTTTATAATTGTTATAGCTATTTGCCTGTCTTGTAAAATATTTAACTGTTTCTTCCATAGAATTGAAACGTAATAATCCAGATTCATCGCCATTATATCCTGAATCTTCTTTTGTAGCTTCTCCATCATGTCCAACAACAGGTTCTAAAAATGCCCAAGAATCTTGTTGTAATCTTTCCATTATTTTTGGACTGTGTTTTATATAACTCCTTTTTTCTTTATCCTTACAAGCAATTATAGCTGCTTCAACAATTTTATCTCTAATTCCTTCTGTTTCAGCAGTATCTACACCATTTGAAGTGTGATGTGAAAATCCTGAGTTTTCTATCTCTCCTATAGTATCTAATACATCTTCTCCTTCATGGCCATAAAAATAATGCCCAATATCATGTATCATCATTCCACAAGATGCAACAATTTCATTTAACCCTAATCTTGATGCCATAATGTATGCAATTTGTGAAGCTTGTTCTTGATGATCTCTTCTAGTTACAGCATGTGTATCTAATAGTTTTCTTTTTTTAAAAGCCATACTAATATCAGAAGTTCTTCTAAGAGCATTTGATCTTGATACAAAGACAAGATTCATGTATGCTAAAAAAACACCTTTGTCAATATATCCTTCTTCAATTAATTCATCATATACAGTTTTTAATGCATATTTATTTTTTTCAGATCCTATCATTTTAACATCCTTTCAAATGTTTACATAACTATCTTAAATATTATACCAAATTTCAATTTGAATTACAAGTCTTTTATTGAATTTAATATACTTTCAGCGTCTAATTTATATTCTTTTTCAAGTTCATTTATTGAACCATGTTTTACAAAGCAATCATCATATCCAAATGCTTTTACTTTTATGTCCTTTAAATTACTATTGTTAATTGCCTCAATTACTTTGCTGCCAAGGCCTCCGTTTAATATTCCATCTTCAATAGTAATTACTTTTTTTGTTTTTTCACAAGATTTTAAAATAGTATCTTTATCAAGAGGCTTTATAAATCTTGCATTTATAACTTCTGCATCAATATTTTTTTCTTTTAAAGAATTGGAAACTTCTATTGCTCTTTCTACCATTTTACCAATAGCTATAATTGTAATATCTTTTCCTTCTTTTAAAACTTCTGCCTTTCCAAGTTCTATTTTTTCACATTTATCAAATTTAATATTTCCTTCTCCACCTCTTGGGTATCTTATTGCAACAGGTTTTTTAAGGTTAATTGCAAATTCAAGCATTTTTTCTAATTCATCAAAATTTTTAGGTGCCATTACAACAAAATTAGGTATTGATGATAAAAAACTTAAATCAAATAATCCTTGATGAGTTTCTCCATCATTTCCAACTATACCTGCTCTATCTACTCCAATTATAACTGGTAAGTTTTGTATAGCTATATCATGTATTAGTTGATCATATCCTCTTTGTAAGAAAGATGAATATACACAAAATACAGGTTTTAACCCTTCCTTTGCCATTCCCCCAATTAATCCTACTGCATGTTCTTCTGCAATACCTACATCAAAAAATCTATTTGGAATTTCTTCTGCAAATTTCTTAAGTCCAGTTCCATCTTTCATTGCAGCAGTAATTGCAACAATTTTTTCATCTTTTTTTGCAAGTTCTACTAACTTTTCTCCAAATACCTTTGAATAATCTTTTTGATTATTCTTCAAAGTTTCACCAGTCTCAATATTAAAGCTTGAAATACCATGGAATTTATCAGGATTTTCTTCTGCAATTTTATATCCTTTTCCTTTTTTAGTAATTACATGAATTAGTATTGGTCCTTCAATGTTTTCACTCTTTTTTAATATTTTTTCTAATTCTTCTATATCATGTCCATCAACAGGTCCAAGGTAAGTAAATCCAATATCTTCAAAATACATATTAGGTATAATTAAGCCTTTAATTCCTTTTTTAATTCTATGAGCTATTTTTACTATTGGTTTACCAATTAAAGGAACTTTAAGGAAAAATCTTTTTACAAAATTATTTGATCTTTTATATGATTTCTTAATTCTTATCTTTGTTAAAAGTGTTCTCATTCCACCAGTATTTTTAGATATACTCATTTCATTATCATTAAGAATAACTATAATATTTGTTTTAGAGTTTCCTGCATCATTTAAAGCCTCTATTGCCATGCCACCAGTTAAAGCTCCATCTCCAATTACAGCAATTATCTTGTTTTTTTCACCAAGCAAATCTCTTGCTCTTGCCATTCCAAGTGCTACAGAAATGGATGTACTACTATGTCCAGTATCAAAACTATCATATTTTGATTCACTAACTTTTGGAAATCCTGATATTCCTCCAAACTGTCTTAAAGTTTTCATTTCTTCTTTTCTTCCAGTTAGTATTTTATGAACATAAGCTTGATGTCCAACATCCCAAACTATTTTATCTTCTGGAAGATTAAATATACTTTCTAATGCAATGGTTAGTTCTACAACGCCTAAATTTGATGCTAAATGTCCACCATTTTTAGATACTACATCTAATATATATTTTCTAATTTCTTCTGCTAATTGTTTTTTCTCTTCTATGTTTAATTTTTTAACATCTTCTGGGTAATTAACATTCTGCAAAATACTTTCCATTATTTACACCTCGCTAGCAATTATATCACACATTTAACTAATTGTGTAATAAAATCTGTAAAAAAGAAAAAGAAGCCAAATGCAAATGAGCAATCAGCTTCTTTCTCGCTGGAGGATAACCACCAGCCCCTTAATCTCTACCAGTTTACAGCTATATCTAGCTGATAGGGATTATCTTTTGCAAATCCACCTGTGTCACAGGCCATTCCTGTTCCCAGGGAAGTCTGAATTATTGTACCGCGAGGTCTTACTTGAAGATTTGCTGCGACCATCACGTAGTCGCCATACATCTTCACGCCATCCTCACGTATCCAATAATTATAGTTAATACCCATTCCTTTCATTATACTTACTACACCTGACATGTTCAGGTTGTAATAAGTCTCCTTTCCTGATGGGCCTTGAATCGTTCCATTGTAGCGATCAAGGACCTCACCGTTCCAGGAACTCTGAGGTTTGGTGGTTGCTACCTTTGTTGTGGTAGTGGTTGTTTCCACAATGGTTGTTGTGGTCTCAGGTTTTTTTGTTGTTGTCTCAGGCTCAGTAGCTGTCTGAGTTTGAGTGGTTGTGCTTTCTTTTGTTGTTTCCAAAAAAGTAGAACTTTCTGTTACATAAGAAGCAGTTGTTTCTTCAAAGGAAACCTTTCCCAATAGTTCATCTTTTGGTGTTCGAAGAACTGCTACCAAAAGAATTACTAAAATTGGGGAAATAAAAACAAAAAAAGCCATCCGATTTTTCATTTTTTTGCCCTCCAGTTTTAAGTGCTAAGGAGCACTAATTTTTTTACTACAAAATTTACATAATGTAGTAATTATATTATACCATTTTTTTAGTTATTTATCAAACAAAAGGCCTAATACAAAAGGAATACAGTGATTTCTGTATTCCTTTATAAATATATTTTTTGCTTACGTAATATAACCATATTTAGCCTAAAGCAACATCTAATATCATCATTAAAACAAATCCTATTGCAACACCTATTGTAGCTATATTTGAATGTTCTCCATCTTGTGCTTCTGGAATTAGTTCTTCAACAACCACATAAATCATAGCTCCTGCTGCAAACGCTAATATATATGGCAGAATTGGAACTACTAAACTTGTAAGTAAAATAGTAATTATTGCTGCAATTGGTTCTACTATTCCAGATAAAGTTCCATATATAAATGCTTTTGGTTTAGACATTCCTTCTGCTTTTAATGGCATAGAAATAATTGCTCCTTCTGGGAAGTTTTGTATTGCAATTCCTAATGATAAAGCAATTGCACCAGCTATAGTTATTCCAGTATTTCCAACAATTGCTCCAGCAAGTGCAACACCGCACAGCCATTCCTTCAGGAATATTATGAATTGTTACAGCAAGAATCATCATTGTAGTATTTTTTAGTTTGGATTTAATACCTTCTGGTTTATTAGTATTTAAATGTAAGTGTGGTATTATACTATCTAATAGTAGTGAGAATAAAATACCTGCTAAAAAACCTATACTTGCTGGAATCCATGCTATAATATTTTGTTCTTCAGCCATATCTATAGATGGAATAATTAGCGACCAGACAGAAGCTGCAATCATTACTCCAGACGCAAATCCAAGTAAAGCTTTTTCTAATTTTTTATTCATTTTATTTTTCATTAAAAAGCACATTGCTGATCCGAGTGTTGTTCCTACAAAAGGTATTATAAGTCCAAAAAAAGTATTCATCCTATCACCTCATATATATTTTACTCATCTATTTCTAATCTTGATACAATAAAATATAAGCTATATCGTTTGATAATATAGCTTATATAACTTAACTATTAACTAAATATAACTTTATCTACTTTCATATCATGTTCTTCGATATCTATTTTATCGCATATACATTCTTTATATGTTAAACCAATTGAAGGTCCATTATATGTACTTAAAAATCTATCATAATATCCTTTACCATATCCAATTCTGTAGTTTTCTTTATCAAATGCAACACCTGGAACTATGCATATACTGTTTTTAAAATCTGATACGATATTGTTATTTGCAGGTTCCATTAATCCATAATATCCTTTTTTTAGTTCATCTAAAGAATTAATATAATAGAAATTAATTATATCTCCTTCACATTTTGGTGCAGCTACTTTTTTGCCATCTTTAAAGCTTTGTTCTATTAGTTTTAAAGTATCTACTTCATCTCTAATAGGTATATATGTTAAAACTAAATCACTTTCTTTATACTCAGGTAAATCAATTATTTGTTTAAAAATTTCTTTATCATATTTTTCTTTATTTCCATAGCAAATTATTTCTCTTGTTTTTAAATATCTTCCTCTTAATATTCTTTTATCCATTTTTTTAATCACCTTATTTATTATATCACAAAAATATATAGATGTTAATATGAAAATCAATATAGCTAAAACAAGCCAAAACTTGAGATTTTATGTAAATTATGGTATAATATATTTATCTTTACATCAGGCACAGGTGTTATAGAAATAAAGTATTATTTATGTGCCACACATTAAGCTGCCGTATTGGCAGCAAGAAAATTGGAGGAGAACAAACAATGGCAACTAAAACTTTTATCAGGTTTTACTTCCCCGGGGTAATAGTATCGCCAACCTATGATCGGGAAGTAACTAATCGCGACTTCACAAAAATCATTTTTCCCAAATATGCATATGGTTTTCATTTCTACGACCAGGAAATCGCCTTTATTAACGGTGAAAGGCTTGAGGGAAAAGAAAAAAACGAATCACATTTCTATGTAATTGGTGAAAAAATGACTATTGTACAAGTTGAAAAGGAATATCCGACCATTGCGTATGAAATGAGGACAAACGATATCGACGAAGTTATTAAATGTCCTCACAGATGGTATATTCCACACGGGGAAGTTACAATTATCAATCCCAATGAAATTACGTTTGAATCCGAAGAATAAGAAAATCATTTCTTGCCGTCCGTGCCCCCTGTGGGTGCGGCGGTTCTTTTTATGTATAAAAATAGGCGGGATTTATTCCCGCCTTTAATCAATTTAATATTTCTTTTTATTTATTTTCCATTTATTCTATTTATCTTTTTTACTCATTACAAATATTCCTAGTATTGACATTGCAAATAATACAACCATTAAAGTTATATTATCTCCAGTTTTTGGATTGTTTGTTGTTGGTGCTTCTTCAACAGTGAAGTTTGTTGTTGCAGTTCCACCATTATTAAATGCTATTTTCAATGAATGTTCTCCATCACTTAAAGAATTCATATATTCTTTTGTAAATGTTATTACTGTACTTCCAGATTTTGATGTATAGTTTTTGTTACCTACTTCATTATCATCTACGTATACTACTCCACCTTCTTCAAATAAAGAATAATCTGCATCTACTGAAAATAGAGCTGTGTCATCAACATTTTTTGTATATTTTTGATTTGCTCCTTCTTTAAAGTTATATACTATTGGATCTGAATTTTCTCCTGGATTTTCTGGTTCAGTTGTAGGTGTATATTCTACATACGCTTCTACTTTATAGAATGTTTCTTTTCCATAATCTCCACTTGCTACGTGTGTCGTAGTTGAATTACTATTTGTATTTGTGTTTCCTATATAATTTGTATCACCAATTAAAACTGCATCATTATCTTCTATTGTTTCATATTTACGATTATCCCATACTCTTCCTGTTGTATTACTTTCAACTATTGTTTCAGGATCAAAATTTTCTACGTATTCACCTGCTTTAGTTATTAATGCATTTTTTGCTTCTCCTATCTTTGTTTCAACTTCAGATGATTTTGGGTTTGAAAATGTAACATTTACTGTACTATTAAATATTAACATTGTAGTTTCTTCACCTGTTTCAACATTTTTAATTTTTAGATATCCTGTAACATTAGATACGCTATTATCAACTGTATTATCAATCCATACATCTTTTGCTTTAACTAATGTTGGAATTAATATTGCTATTAGTATAATAAATATAGCTACTATACATGATATTTTTTTACTTAAATTATCCATAATATTTCCCCCTGTTTACTTTGTTTTTTCAGATTGTATCACATTATAAATCATTTTACTATATTTTTTTAATTATATTCTTTTAATTTTTTATTATTTTCTTTTTCAAGTTGTTTTAAGCTCTTTTTAGGTGTTGGTAAATCTTCTGGCATTGTTCCTCCAAGTTCCTTTATAGTTTTTCTTACTTTTGCTCCTACATTATAATGAGTTTTATTTGCTTCTTTTTCTGTTTGTATATTATCTTTTTTTAATTTTGATTCAGTTTGTGTAATACGAAATAAATTGGCTGCAAGTTCTTCACTTCCCATATTGTCTAAAATATCTTCTCTATATCTTAATCCTTTTCTTTTAGCAATATCATCTGCTGTTTCTCCATTATATAGTCCTTTGTATCCACTGTTATGAAATTTATCAAAATTTTTAACGCCAGCATTTTTGGCCGCAATATTTAGTGAATAATTTCCTTTTTTAGTTAAATCTCTTTGATAAAATCTTTTTTCATCTTCTGTAAGCATTGTATATTCTATTTCTGATAATTCCTGTCTTCTTGTTTGTACTGCAAAATATGTTTGAGCATTAGCAATTACTTTTTTTCTTGGATCTCCATTTTGAGCAATTAGATAACATGCATAACGAGTTAGTTTATAATTCTTTTGTTTTCTGTAAGCTCCTGAGCCTATTTGAACCATTTTGTCGACATCGACAAAATGGTCAACCACACTAATATCACTGTTTTGACACGCTTCTTTAGCTTTTTCAATTACGCCTTCAAATTTTCTCCATTCTTTATAGTTTAATACATTTTGTAATTCCCTAGCATACCAATATTCTGTACCATCTTCATCAATATGTTTAACATCCTCAAATGTTTTGTTATTCTTTTCAAGTTCGTTCATTAAAATCATCTCCTTTTTTATTTGATTACAATATAAAACATTTGTTTGATGATGTCAATGATTTTTATTGATATTTACAATAAATCGTTCGACAAAAATCGACTTATAAAAAGATAACCTGACTTATTGTCAGGTTATCTTACTGGCTGGGGTGGTAGGATTCGAACCTACGAAATGTCGGAGTCAGAGTCCGATGCCTTACCACTTGGCGACACCCCAATATATAAAGGAGATATATTAATCTCCTTTAATTTATTTTTATGATTTATTTCATTGCTTCTTCACAAGCAACTGCAACTGCAACTGTTGCACCAACCATTGGGTTGTTACCCATTCCTATTAATCCCATCATTTCAACATGAGCTGGAACTGAGCTTGAACCTGCAAATTGTGCATCTGAATGCATTCTTCCCATTGTATCTGTCATACCATAAGAAGCTGGTCCTGCAGCCATATTATCTGGGTGAAGAGTTCTACCTGTTCCACCACCTGAAGCAACTGAGAAGTATTTCTTTCCTGCTTCAACTCTTTCTTTTTTATATGTTCCTGCAACTGGATGTTGGAATCTTGTTGGGTTTGTTGAATTTCCTGTAATAGAAACATCAACATCTTCTAGCCACATTATAGCTACACCCTCTCTAACATCATTTGCACCATAACATCTAACTTTTGATCTTTCTCCATC
>JAEEGL012200906.1_pt1 | contig 16105 bp, 10 predicted proteins | sample 9134231 | NCBI WGS metagenome assembly JAEEGL01 (sample SAMN16246548, study PRJNA631951) | gut metagenome | biome: gut microbiome; feature: rumen; material: fiber-attached | host: Bos | place: Iran: Karaj | collected 2018-10
GACTGCCGGAATCTGGTCTGAGGTCAGTTCCAAGGTATCGCCATCATGTCCGGTCAGGGTCACAGTCTTGTCTGCTGTTGCAGCATCGCCTTCGCCCTCATTCCATTTTCCGTTCACTACCTTAAAGGTCACCGTGTACGAAATAAATCCCTTGATCGTCAATTCCTGATTTGTGGACGCATTTGTCGTTTCGGTTGCCTTTACACGCACATAGTAGGTTCCGGGAACGAGACCTGTGATATCGCTGCCTGTTCCAGCAGTCCAATCAGCCGCATCTGATTTCTTATACTCCATTGCAGCTGTAACGCCGGTGATCTTTCCGTCGTTGTTGTCCGCGGTTGTGCAGTCTGTTGCGGCGGCTGTTGTTGGTGCAGCCGGTGTCGTTTTAGCCGTAGGCGCTGTCAGTGTGATCGTAGCGTCAGCGGACGGTGTTCCGGAAACCGTGATCTGCGTGTAGCTGTTACGGGTCACGGATATTCCGTTGACTGCAGCAACACTGTAGTTTTCCGGAAAGTAATAGCCGTCATCTGCGGTATAAACCACATCTGTCATAGCGCCGGACAGTCCGGTCTGTGATGCTGCGCCGGAACCTGCGGTCTTGGTCATATGGTCGCCCGCGGTGATGGTCACGCTATGGGTAGCCGCGGGCGTAGCATATCCATACACCTCAATCTTTATTAAACCTTTACTTTGATAATTGCCACCATCAATGGGTGTGCCATTTACTCTCGGAGTCTTATCCTCTTCTGTGGTTTCCACTACAAAGGGAGCTTCGCTGTCTGTTGCTGTGCGATTGGCATCGTCATAAAACACGCAACGGGTGATGGTATATCCATCAGCAGGAGTGACAGTTGCAATCCAACCATATCCCCACCACCCCCAGTTTGTCTTGCCGTTGTTAAGGTAACTTGAGGAACCGTTCGTTGTATAACTGAACGAAACAGACGCAACATTCTCTACGCTGTAGCTGGCCTGTTCTTTGCCAGTTGCCGTGATTGTGGTCAGCAATTCTTCAGTAGGTGCTGCATATACCGTCAGGCTAATTCCCGGCATCAATCCGAGAACAAGAGCCAGCGTGAGCAAAAAGCTCAGCAGCTTCCCTCCTAATTTTCTTCTTTGAGTCATAAATTCATCACTCTCCTTGTCCTTAATATTTTTATACTTGTCTGATATCATCTACTTTATCTAATATCAGTTTTGCTGAAATGTTTTTATCAATGCACTGATATAACATAAGCATCATATAATCCCAATATCAGGTGGTTTTCGAGTTATATTGTTACTTAAAGATACATCGTTCATCCGGGCTTGCTAATTACCAAATATGAAAAAATAAATAAAATTCTTAAAACAAAAACATCCGACAATAACCTACGGTACTGTACCGCAAGCCATCATCGGATGCTTTAATTTTCCGCATACTGATAAAAGGACAGAAATCGCCCTATCTATGTATGTATGTATGTATGTATGTATGTATGTATGTATGTATGTATGTATGTATAATGATTTTAATACATGATTACCCATTGTCAACTAATTCCCTTCTGAATAGTACTTTTATCGGCATTTTCTGTCTATACATTATAGTAACTCCGATAATATTTCTCGAAACTCACATATCCACTATATCACCCATAGCACACCAAAAGAGCAACACATTATCCAAAAGTTTTAAAAAATCCACTGTTATTTTATCACATATGCACAAGTTTTTCTATTATTTTATAATAATTTTTATCCAAGCATTTTATTTTTTTCAATAGATTTACTTCTTTTATGACTTTCATTTTCAATCATTCTTTGAAGATCCTTTTTATTAAATTGGATCACTTCAATAGCCGCTAGAACCGAAACTGTTTTCTGCATGGAATTATTTATATCCATATTATCATCATTTATCATATCAATCTGTTTTTGCCACTCTTTAGGAAGGATTCTTTTATCTTCTCCCCTAATAAGTGATCATATCATCTAACTTTTAGAAAGTTAGGTGATATTTTAGTTTATTGCACAATTTTTGTACTAATTCGGCCTGATAATTTTAGGACAGAATAAAGTAGAGTAAATCAGTACTTATATCCTTCAAAGCCTTTATTTTAGCGTGTTACAACGAAAAAGAGTTGATTCAGATTTTATCTAAATCAACTCTTCAAGTGCTGGGGTACTAGGATTCGAACCTAGAAATGACGGAGTCAGAGGGTACACAGCAACACCCTCTGACTCCGCTAATTTACTACATTTCTTATTATAGATATAGGGAAATATCATCTAGCATATCATCTAAATAGTTTTATATTATTTCCTCAATATGCCATCTCTACAAAAGTTGTTTTACTATCAATTTTTGTCGTACATAACGCTCCGAACTGATTCCCAAATGCTTTTGAATCTCAGCCTTCGATCGAGGCTCCTGACAAAAGGCTAGTATTTTATTCATTTTGCCTCGTCACCAACTTCGTCACTAGTGACGAGGTTTGTGATGGAGCTGATTCTTACCAGGATTCGCAAGTGTAATCTTATCAGGATATTTCCATAAAAATGAAATAACTCCGGTACCTTCCCTAGAGAAAATACCGGAGTTTTATTAACTTATATTATTATGATTATAGATGGAATTACTGCCATGAGCCATCGCTTCCAACCCAGCAGTCTCCAACATACTGATTTGTTAGCATTATTCCATCACTTCCGAAATAATACCACTTGCCATCTATCCTCTGCCACTGTGATGATGGATACCAGCCTGATTCATCTTCAAACCACCAGCCGGATCCGTTGGTCTTCCAGCTTCCGATATACTGGTATTCCCAAGCACCATTTCCACTAAGCCAATAGCCATCAACCCACTCGTTTGAAGCCATATAGCCTGATGCATCGAAATAGTACCACTTACCATCTATCTTCTGCCATGTAGCTATTGGATACCAGCCTGATTCAGTCTCAAACCACCAGCCAGTTCCATTGGTCTTCCATTCACCCTTATATTCGTAAGTCTGAGTACCATCTATATTGTACCAAAGTCCATCTACCCATTCATATTTATATTTCTTTTCTGGTATTTCATCCTTCTTATTTTCTGCTGATTTAAGGGCTTCTTCTGCATCTTTCTCAGCTTCTTCAAGCGCTTTCTCTATATCTTCTAGTTTCTTAAGTGTTTCAGCAGAAATTTTTGCTTTCTGATCTTCTGTAAGTGTATCGAATACTTTTCTTGCCGCCTCTACTGCTGCCTTATCTGTTGTAGCAATCTTATCAATTGCAGGAAGAGCGTTAATTGTCTCCTTAACCGCATTTGCTGCAACATTATCATCTGCATCCTTCTTTTTCATCTCAGCATCAGCTTTCGCTTTATTGATTGTAGTTATAGCATCACTGACTGTTGTTTCATCAGCTTTGTCACTCTCAACTGTTTTTTCAGCTGTAGCGATAGCATCATTCAATGGCGTTGCTACTTGTGCATAAATATCCATATTTTTAATACTATCGTAAAACTCCTTTGCAGCCTCGATTGCGGTGTTCAGATCCGTTTTATCCACAGGATTAATTTTTGCTTCAACATAATCTGGTTTTATATCATTATGACTTGCATCACCCTTTACCTTGTACCAAACATAGTAAGTTCCAGCATCGATTCCTGTAGGGATAGATGCGCTATATGGTTCAGTAGCTTCGGTTTCATTACCAAGCGCATACTGCATTTCGCCACCATCAGCTAGACCTGCATCTATGAGTGCCTGCGCATGACCGTTATAAGTCAGTTTCTTTTCAGTTGGTGCTTTAGTAATAGTTGCCGCCTGCCTAGCCGCGAAAGTATATGTAAATGTCATCGCTCCTGTAATGGTAGTACTTGCAGGGTCTGTATCCCACTCTCCGCTTAAGTAGCCATCCCCAGCCTTCATACCAGTTGGTATGTTGGCAGGTGTCGAACCACTTTGTACAGTCTCCGTCTTGTCTGTAGCGCTATCATCTGACCAGGTACCATTGACTACCTTGTATGTCACTTCATAAGTTTGGATAGGTGTAAAAGTATATGTAAATGTCGTCGCTCCCGTAATGGTAGTACTAGCAGGGTCTGCATCCCACTCTCCGTTTGAGTAGCCATCCCCAGCCTTCATACCAGTTGGTACGCTGGCAGGTGTCGAACCACTTTGTACAGTCTCTGTCTTGTCTGTAGTGCTGTCATCTGACCAGGTACCATTAATTACCTTGTATGTCACAGTGTAGTTCGGTGCTACATACCCCCCAATCGTCAGTGTCAAGTTGTCAGATGCAAGAGTCGTATCTGTTGCCTTTACACGCACATAGTATGTTCCAGGATCAAGATTCGTGATGTCGATTCCAGTTCCAGGATTCCAACTATCAGCATCTGACTTCTTATATTCCATCGCTGACGTTACGCCAGTGAGCTTTCCATCGTTATTGTCTTCGGTCGTACAGTTCACAGCCTCTACTTTTGTAGGAGCATCTGGCTTTGTCTTGGCAGTCGGATCCGACAATGTGATTGTGGTATCTGCAGTCGCTGTTCCAGAAACCTTGATACTTGTATAGCTGTCGCGGTCTACAGAAATTCCATTTACAGCGTCAACACTATAATCTTCAGGGAAATAATATCCATCATCCGCTGTATAGACCACAGATTGCATAACGCCTGACAATCCTGTCTGTAATGCTGCGCCAGTATTCGCATCTTTTGTCATGTTGTTACCTGACGTGATTGACACAAAATACCCCGCATGGCCAATTACGTCAATCCTTTTTATACCTTTAGAACCTTCATAAATAGGTTTACCATTTACATGCGGTGTAGAAGAAAGATGAGGTGTTTCTACTGAAAATGGAGCTTCACTATCTATAGCAATATGATTGGTGTCATCATAAAATATACATCGTGTGATAGTATATCCATCGACAGCATCAACTGTTATTTGCATATCAGTTCCATTCCATCCGCAGATCTCATTATAATAACTTGAATAAAGCCCAGAAAACCATGCAACATGTGTTACACTATAGTTAGGTATACCATCTTTACCTGGTGTAACGGTGGTGAGTAAATTCTCAGTCTGTGCCTGCAAAGAATTCACCGTTACTTCGCAACTTGCAAATTTGGCGCTGTCCGAGTTACTTATACATGTGACAATAGCGTTGCCTGTAGATATTCCTTTTGCATAAACTGTCATGATTTCGGTTGCTTCTGCACCAAGCTCTTTTTCGCAAGCCTCATCGGAATACAGTTTTAACGCTTTCTCATTATTTCCTTCTATTTTCCACTTAACTGTCTTGTCCGTAGCTTCATCAGGACCGATTGAAGCAGTAAAAGAAACCTTATCATCCACAGAAATGGTCTGTGGTGCGGATGGTTCCATGTCAACATTTGTGACAGCAACAGTTTGTCCCAGCGCAGAAAACGTCTTTGTTGTTTTGTTAAACTCCACCTTACTCAAATCAAGCTTTAAAGCAGGACGAACTCCAAGAGGTAAGTCAACATACGGGAGGCCTGATGCATATCCCACACCTCCATTGTTACCGTCAACGAAAAAGGCCCTACCCCCATCGCTTGGACTAGGCGAACGTAACCACCAGTTACCTGAGCATCTCGCAATATTATTATTCAATTTGCCAGCCTCTGATGTACTAAGAAGCCAGAGTTTTGCTCCAGTAACATTTACATCTGGTAAATCAACGCTTACTATTGCATCCGACATATCATAAAATGCCCCAAATGTTAGATTATCCAAATAACCTTTTATCGAAGATCCGTTGTATGAATTGCCATAATAACTTGATGTGTTGAACTTTGAATTTCCGATATTATTTGTTGCAAACAAAGTAACCGTTCCGGCATCAACATCCGTAGAATCATCTGCTATAATATACCAGTCATAATTATTAAATTTTACCACTTTATCCGACAGAGTTTGACCACTATCTGTACTAGTCACCAAATACTCACTATATGCGGTTGTTTCCTTGGCGTATACCACCAAATCTCCCTGCATAAGTGGCAAAGACACTGATCCCAACAGCATTGCAGCCGCTAGCACGAAGGTCATAATACATTTTATTATGCTCTTACTTTTTCGTTTCATAGTTATTTTCTCCAATCAATATTTTTCTTATTCACTTCATGTCAAGACAACTTTTTTCAAAACAAAAACCGTCGAATATAGGGACTAATATCCCTATATTCAACGGTTATCCATCATTAACATATTCAGTTTCAGACAACGAAAAAAAGAGCGCAGTTATGCCTTGCTTGCTTGCTTGCTTGCTTGCTTGCTTGCTTGCTTGCTTGCTTGCTTGAGCATAGCGAACTGCCTCATACCTGTCAACTCCTTTCCTTTACCCATAGTCAACTAATTCCCTTCTGAATAGTACTTTTATCGCATTTCTACTGTCCCGATATCACCCATAGAACACCAAAAGAGCAACACATTATCCAAAAGTTTTAAAAAAACAACTGTTATTTTATCACATATGCACAAGTTTTTCTATTATTTTATAATAATTTTTATTCAAGTATTTTATTTTTTTCAATAGATTTACTTCTTTTATGACTTTCATTTTCAATCATTCTTTGAAGATCCTTTTTATTAAACTGGAGCACTTCAATAGCTGCTAGAACCGAAACTGTTTTCTGCATGGAATTATTTATATCCATATTATCATCATTTATCATATCAATCTGTTTTTGCCATTCTTTAGGAAGGATTCTTTTATCTTCTCCCCTTATAAGTGACTTTATAACTTTGCGATAAGCATCATAGTTTCTTAGTTCATTAGCGTGTTGCTTTTCATATTTCTTTCTTGCAAATCCTTTTAGTGCCCACTGTTCCTTATGATATTTTATATATCGTTCATATATCTTGTAGTTATTAAGAAGACCTCTGTAATATACAAACTGATCCGTATTCTTGTCCTTTTGTGATTTAAGATTGTCAAACTTCTCCTCGTACTCTTCTTTACATTTCTTAAAATCATCAAAAGATGTCCAGCCCATGGAATGTACAAAACTTTCCATAGTTTCCTTATCCTGATAAGATTCTCGATTCGAGATAAGACGTAAATACAGTCCATTTATAATAGGCAGCTTTAGTCTATTATTATTTCTTTTTGCCATTTCTCGAATTACATCAATAATCTCATTTTTAACTGATTTTATCTTATCAATAGATGCAGTTTTAATAGTTTCAAGTGAACTTTTGGCTTGTTCATACGCAGCCCTTGCCTGAAGAATAATATTATTACTTGCTATAATCTGTCGGTTTATATCTCCTCTTTCCGTTCTGATTCCCTCTCGCTCTAAAGCACTTGCCTTGGGACCAAGATGGATCTGGGGTTCAATATCAAGTCCTTGATCCTTAAAAGAACGATATTCCCACCTGATATCTTTTATTCCCATTTTTTCATTCATGGAGTTAATTGTATCAACGATATCTTTCCGCCATTTCATAGCATTCTCTTTGCTGTTCCAATCATTTGTGGACACAGGCTTGCACTTCCATTGTTTTCGATTTTGCTTATCTACTTTTTGCTTTCCTGTCTTAGGATCTATAACAGGTATTCTATTCCCATTTTTATCAAGAATATCAACCTTGTGTGATTTATCCATCCATCGCCCTTGCTCGTCAATACTCCGTAAAGTTAGCATTATATGGCAATGAAGATTTCTTTGCCCTTTTGTATTTTCAGAATCATGAATAGCAAACTGCGCACACATTCCAACATCTACAAAATTTCGTTTGACATAGTCACGCATAACATCAACTGCAAGTTCATAACTCCACTCGTTAGGAAGATTCAATTTATATGTTCTTGCAAGCTGAGCATTTTTATTCTTCTCAAACATCTCTACGCTATTCCACAATACTTTAGGATCCGCATATTTTTTGGGAGCATTATCAGGTAGCATTACTTCGTTATGAACTAAATCCTCACTATATTTCGGATAATAAGTTTTACCATCATACTCGCAATACATTTTCTCCCTGCTTATATATGAAGATTGTTCCACCGCATTATGCCCACCTTTACATCCAGCTCCTCTTCCGCAAATCTCAGCATGAGTACTTGCATTTTTGACTATCATACTCGGTCCTCTCTTTCTGTCGTTGCTTTAGCACACGTTCTGGGTATGCCCTGCATACATCAGCTCCATATAGAAGTCCTCGAAGAGCGCACATACCACCTATGGTGGTATATCTGTGCGCACCTATGAAATAGGTGAGAGACAAATTCTTATTCTTCATCAACTTCACCTGAATTATTAGAATCCTCTTTTTGATTTTCTCCTACTCTTTCACTTATAACTAAGCTGATCATATTTCTTACATCTCTAAGACTAAATGCACAGGCTATGATTCGGTTCATTTCTAACTCAGAGAAGTCGTATGCACTATAGCCTTCAGGAAAGCATTTTGCCACAACACCACCCATCATATACTTGTGATGATTCTGTTCTTTTCTCATTTTTTCACGCTCTTCTTTTTTTACTCTCGCTAGACGAGCTTTCGCTTGTCTTACTGCTTTTTCAGCAGCTAATTCTTTTTGAGTTTTTTCTTGTATAGTCATATAGTATTTCTCCTTTATGTTTCATCTTCATCCAGTTTTGCGTACACCTCTGGCTTATTCAGTTTCAGTTGATTATCAAGCGATGTAAAATAATAAGATTTAGGTTTATCAGTAGGTATATTTGCAGCTCGAAGATTTTTTGCAACTGCAAATATCTCGTCAAACTTATAATTCAACAGGTGAGACACTGCTGACGGGCCATCCATATAAACACCGGCAACTTTAATACACTTGCTGTCTGCATCACATAATTCTTCCGCTATTATTCTTACCAGTAAATCAACATATACTATTTCATCTACTTTTACTGACTGAATAAGTCTTTCATATTCCACTCTTTTTTTTGTTGATTTTATGAATAAATCTAGCTTTGTGTTATCTTTCATTCCTTCATTCATTCTATCCTCTGATTCAGCTGTAATCATTTCAAAATCATCATCTTCGGGTTTTGAATGAATGATAGATTTATCATTATCTTTATTACTACTTCGTTTTATATAATCAGTATTATATTGTGGCGGATTTACCGCGACGGTTTCTCCGTGACGGTTTTTCCGTAATGGTTTTTCCGCCACGGTAAATCCGCCATGGTCAACAGATTGTAAAGCCTTCCCTACGCGTTCTTTTTCAGTAAAAACTTCTATATGTGTTTTAAACCGTCCATGATCACCATGTACACTGGTTCGTCTTAAATATCCTTTGGTTTCCAGCCTCTTCAATGATTTCCTTATTGCATCCTTTCCATCAGGTACAATTTTGCATAAACCCGCCACGGAAAAATCCCATCCGTCCGGAAGGCTACATATCGTGCACATCACACCACGATCTATCATTTTAAGACTATTATCACGAAGAATATTATTGCTGATCATAGTAAAGTTATTCTGTGTTTTATTCTTCAGTATCATTAGTTTTGTCTCCTTATAAAATCTTAGTATTTTAATTTGAAGGAGCCTCTGCTATACTTTATTTGCGAAATGGGTATGAGAGGCTTCTTTCCTTTCTACTCTGAGATGTTCTTGTTAGTAGCAGGAACATCTCTTTTTTCATTATTCTCATTTCTACTTCCTGGAAGCGGAACAATCTGTCTTACCGAATCACCTACCACCATCTTCTTTCGAGCTGCTATGTAATATTGCATTGTAGTTGATTCAAGATCTCCAATATAAGCAGCTATCTCCTTAACATCTGCTCCTCTCTCATACATCCTGGTTGCAAATGTCCTTCGAAAAATATGAAGCCCGCTTACTTTAGTAACAAATTTCACATGCTTATATATAGTACCCATGCAATGTTCTAACATAGTTGCTGAATATTGATTTCCTGTTCTGCTTCTGCATATAAGATCATCTGGTTTACCTGGATTCACTTCCGAAATCCTTTTTAAATCCATCATCGCTTCCTCTGACAACTTTATTACTCGAGCCTTTTGATTCTTTGTTGTTCCTTGAACAGCAACATATTTTTTGTTATCATCTTCTGATCCATTTCTATTCCTTGTCATAGAAGTGCTTTTATTAATGGTTATAAGTCCATTTTTCGCATCATAATCCTTCCACCTAAGACTTATCAGTTCCCCTACCCTCATCCCTGTATGAAGCAGCAGAGCGCCATATATACCGCCAGCATATTTATACTGATTATTATTATCATTTTTCTTCAGCGCCTCACTAAGGAACATCCGCTCCTCTTCGGGAGAAAGAACTATTACATCTGCATCAGCTGCCTCTTTACTCTCCAACTTCGATAAACGCTTTTGTATACTTCGTTTTATCTGTAATACCGGATTAAACCCAAGTTCAGCTCTAACAACAGCCCACTCATATGCAGCATTCAGAACATCCAAGCACTTCTTTGCTGTAGATACCGAATAACCATCTTTAATGAGAACACTTATATGATTATCAACATCTGCCGGAGTGATTGCCTGAATTTGCATCTTCCCAATAGGATATTTAGCAATCTGAAGCTTAATGGTATCTTCACGCCTATCAATTGACTTTGGTTTAAGCTCACCATTTTGAACCTGAAAATCAAGATGTCTCACACATAGATATTCCACGGTATTACTACCGGTTATCAACATCCGATTTTTCTCAAGGTTCCAAGCTTCTTCCTTTTCTTTCATCAGTTTTATACACGCCGCGCGACTATTTGCCCTTACAACCAGAACCTTTCTTTTTCCATCAACAGTAGTACCAACGCCTTTTCGATATAATATCTTTCCATTTTCTAATGTCATGAAGGAACCTTGACCTTTAGCATTTCTAGTTTCCTTTTCATCACTATTCTTATTTTTCAATCTCTCACCTGCTTTCTTTATGTTTGTGATTACAGTACAAACTGCTTATGCTCATAACTACTAAGCCACTCATTCAAAGCTTTATCAGTAACAATAAATCTTTTACCAAGACATATAGAAGGAAATCCCTCAGACTTAATGAGTGCATATGCCTTATCTCTTCCGATTCTAAGGACCTGAGAAAGTTCTTTAGCAGTAAGGATTTTGATATCATCCTGAATTGAATTTTCACAAGCTTTCATTTTTTGTTCTCCTTTCGTATTTATTTTGTGTATTCATTGAATACATTTGCAGTATAGCATTACTTTTTATCACTTGTCAAGTTGAATATTTTATTTTTGTATTCAGTGAATACTTTTTTATTCTAATTATTTCTGTAAAATGAATATAAAAGCAAAAAACACCACATATATTCTTTTCAAAATGTCATTTTATTTTCATTGAATACGTGATAATATAACTATCAGAAGGAAAGGAAAGTTGAACGAAGTGAGACCTTACTTTCCTCTGATAGTAACTGAAGAACCGAAGGTTCGGCAGTTTATGAGAAGCAATGTTTTGCTTCTCATAAAATAACAAGCAGGAAACTATTCGTATGACCAATTTCAAATTAAGCGAGGTGTAATTATGGGAGACGGAAAAAGATTAAAAGAAATACTTGATTCTAAAGGGATGAATGTTCGTGAGCTTTCAAGAAAAACAGGTATTAATCATTCCTCCATCTATACAAGTATAAATAGAGATTCAAATTTAAGATTTGATTATGCATTAAGAATTGCAAATGCATTAGATATAGATGTTAATGAAATATGTAGTGCTTCTCCTTTCTCCGGAGATGTAAACGCAGAAGAAATATATCCAACACTTCCAGATGGATTAGGCGGTATACTAGAAAATAATAGAATAAAGACTTATCTTGTTCATTCACTGGCTCCATTAATGCAACTATTTGGATCCGAAGCTATGCCAGATGTTGATAATCTTCTGACAACATTTTACTCACTAACTGATGAAAGCCGATCAGAAATAATAGAACAAATAATGATTAAGAAAAAACATGGAACAGATCCGGAAAGATTGAAAGAGGTTAAATCTATTCAAAACTGGAAATAATACATATAAATACACTATAAAGTTACCTATCAATTCGAAATTATAGGTAACTTTTAGTTTTTTGTACGAAATTAATACTGATTTGTCCGTATTCATTGAATATTTTTTTACTAGTATAAATCAGTATAAACGCCCTGCAAACGCCCTATTTAAGCGAAAAAAAGAGGTCTTAGTGTTTATATATCACTAAGACCTTTAAAGCTGGGGTACTAGGATTCGAACCTAGAAATGACGGAGTCAGAGTCCGTTGCCTTACCATTTGGCGATACCCCAATATTCAGTTCGCTTTCCACAGCGCAAGTTGTATTATATACAACTGCGCTATAAAATGCAAGCTTTTTCTTTATTTTTCTTGATTTTTCTGTTGTTTAATAAATGTTAACTTTTCAAAAGCTTCCATAAGCTATCAAGCCCATCATTATCATATAGCAGATTGTCTTAGGAATCATCAGCATTCCAAGCTTTGGTTTTTCTTTTCCCAGTATGGCAACCGGAAGGTAAAATGCAAAGCTTAGGATGACAAGTATGATTATTGTCAGATAAAAAGACTCCGGATAATGGATGGCATGTTTCATTACATTGAACAAGCCGCAAACCACAAGAATACCTATCATCACAAATGGGACATTTCTTATGATGGCCCATTTTCTTGCCGGCTCTTTTGTATACCACTTATTCTGTGGGAAAAGAAGCAGTATGATGCGAATTAATGTAAGAACAAGTATCGCCTTCTCTATTCCGTAGTTATACTCATCCGGGCTATATTCCATGGAATCTCCCATGGCGATAAGGATATTGTAGAAAAGAGTCATAGTAATAGAAGATATCAGGCTTCCTGCCCCTTAGAATACATTTTCCTTCCACATCCTTCCACGAATATCTATAATCATTCTTGGAATCGGGTGAAATGCATCTCCGCCCACAAGCAAAGCTCCCATTAAAAAGCCAAATGCATACCTGTAGTAATCAGGAGTCTCTCCGAGCATTGGAGTAATTCCACGGCTTTTGCCTGCCAGGTGTGAAACAACCACAACCATAAACACCAGATATATTATGCAAAAGAATGCTTCACCCAGCCTGGCTCCAAGAGGTTTAGTTTTCTTTTCATTAAAGTCATTACTCATATCTGTTCCTAATTCTTTCCTCGTATTCCACCTATTTTACTTCCTTACAAATCTGAATACATTACTCTTGTCATCATCTGACATCTCGCTTATATACTCCAGATACTTATCTGTAACATAATCATTTTTACCGGCTTTCTCTATGCTTTGCAATGCCGATGCGGCATCACTTCTTCTTCCCAGAAGGAAAAGACGTATAGCCTCTTTAAACTCTTCGCTGCTCTGGGAACGTTTCTCCTTTTCGTCATCAGGCAGGCAGTCCAGTACCTCGTATATGGCCTTTACTTCGTTTACTCCCGCAACCTGTACCATTCCCAGATAACGCATGTCGAGTGCATCCGGATCTGTCATCCTGTCAACTGTATCCTTTGATATAAGCATGGCGGTCTTATACTGTTTTGTTAATGACTCAAGACGCGAGCTGAGGTTAACTGTCTCAGATATGACAGTTCCTGCCAGACGTTCGCTCTCACCTACAATACCTATCATAGCCATACCTGTATGTATGCCAATTCCTATATTTATATCGCTGACACCCAGCTCCTTTGAGGTTTCAGAATCAAGCACTACAGCACGGTATAGCTCAATACCACATTTTACTGCGTCATCTGCATTTTCAAAAAGTGCCATGACCGCGTCGCCGATATATTTATCAACAAATCCGTTGTTCTCACGGATAATAGGACCCATTTTGCCGTAAATGACATTTACAAATGCAAAGTTCTCCTTTGCCGTCATCATCTCGGAATTGATAGAGAAGGAACGGATATCACAGAAGAGCACGGTAAGCTCGCTGTTCTTTGCATCTCCCAGAGACAGATCCGTGAAGTTTTCTTTTCCGAGAAGCTCCCTGAATTTCTCCGGTACAAACTTATAGTAGAACTGCTCTGTCTCATCCTTCTCTTTGAAGAGAGCTTCCAGGCTCTGTCCCATCTCATTTACTTCAGAACATATCTCACCCAGCTCGTCCTTGGACCTGTATTTGATCCTGGCTGACAGATTCCCTTCTGAGATTTTTCTGACTGTCTTTGTCGCGCTCTTGATGGTTCTGGCAATAAACAGAAACGTTATAGTAATAAGTACTACAAGTGTTCCAATTATAATTAATCCATATTCTATTATGCTGAAAAGTATATCTGTTCTCTGAACAAAAAGGGAACTCCTACTGGTAGTTACTACCATATAGAATCTGCCAGTCCCGTCCTTGTCAGTTATTCTACCGTATGCGGATATCTTGCTGTTCAGGTTTACATCCTCAAAAACTGATGTAACCGTATCCTCAATTATGATATCCTTGGACTTGTCCTTTATATCAACAAACTTGGCCTTTCTACGTCGATAAAGTGGCATACGCATTGAATCATCTGTCGCCAGTAAGACCTCATCTTCCAGTTCATTTCTATAGATTATTGCAAATATATAGTTTTTGCTCCAGTCATTCTCATCTTTTGAATCAATACTCTCAAGCTTATCCATAAGCTCCTGGTATGCCCCACCCGTATTTTCGTTTACCTCAAGAAGATCCGAAAAATCATATCCGTCAAACTTTGAAGTTGTAAGATCACATATTGTGGCGAGATCATTTTTAACTCTTCTGCTGTTCTGTTCATCAGCCCTAACGAAAACCTGCCATGCGATAATTAATGATACTGCAATTACTACAGGAAGTGTCAGCATCAACTGCTTATATAAAAGAGTCTTTTTACGTATTATTATATTGATAACAAGAGCAGCAAGTGATAACTCATTTAACAGTTCATTAAGTTTATACAAATACATAAGTAATGTGGGATTAAACTTTATAGTTATATCCTTATCAGTGAATTTGCCGTCTTTATAGGTCATGATTCCATCATTGAAGCATACTATAAGGCTATCATTTGATGCACCATCTTCTCTATATGAATCAAGAAAAAGCAGTTTTGAATCTTCTTTTCCCGGGATTTCCTTTGGATCAAACTCCTTTGTCAAAATACCATTATCCAGACTATATACCGTTGAATCATTATTTGAGTCAGCCACATATAGCTTCCCATCCACTAAAACAGCACGATCAAAAAGTGGACTATCAGTTTCCCCTTCTTCACTTAAATCATATCTATATATACTATCTCCAAATTTCTCTCCAAAACCAACCTTATATACATTTCCGTCGCTTCTGAGAAATATAAATGCATCGTCTACCGGTATAACTGAAACAGTATATGTTCCATTTTCATCCGTCGGATAGAAATCGCTCTTGGTAAGTGATTGATCTTTTGTATCAATCTTATAAAGCCATACTCCATCTCTTTCAACCTCTGCAAATGTAACTTCCCCATCATAATAGTTGAGTTTACTGATTTTCGTACTTCTTTGTTTTTTTGATTGATCATAATCTATATCAAATACTGTCCCCAGATATTTGTAATCTGACGACAACCTTATTATCGATTCTTTTGAATATATCTTACTTTGATCATTTGAAAGAGCATATCTTACTGCATAGATAGTATTGTCATCAGTTATCGCTAAATTATATGGATAAAATAAACTATCATCACCTGAACTATCAGATACATATCCCCCATTTGAAAAATAATTCTTTCCGGAATCCAAATCAAAACCTGAGGCATATGAAACCTTATCATTCCATGAATAGACTACAGCCCTTCCCTCGTTATTAATTGAAAAAGAATCTATACTACCCAAAGAGATTTCATTTATCAAGCCGTCTTCCGGAGTTTTTACGCCCTCTAAATATGCATTTAATCTGGTGAAAAAACTTGGCAAAAATGTTATCAAAGTCGTTACAAGCAAAATCACCAGATACCATCTGGCTTTCCCAAAGACCTTATATATGATGTTTTTAATTTTCTTTAGTATTTTTTTCATATTACTCAAATACCATACTTTTTCAAATCAACTTTACCATCTACTACTTCGACACCCTCTGCTATGAGTCGCTCAGCCTGAACATCCTTGCCGCCAAACACAAACTCTGCCGCAAGCTCGC
>JAEEGL013229342.1_pt1 | contig 16105 bp, 12 predicted proteins | sample 9134231 | NCBI WGS metagenome assembly JAEEGL01 (sample SAMN16246548, study PRJNA631951) | gut metagenome | biome: gut microbiome; feature: rumen; material: fiber-attached | host: Bos | place: Iran: Karaj | collected 2018-10
ATATCCTATTACTGCAGCTAGCAGCATTGCAACTATACATGCACCCGCACCCACTCCGGCACCATCGGATCCCGGAAGCTTGAACAGTTCAAGTATCAGGGCCCCGAGAATAGCGGGAACCGACATGATAAAGGAATATTTAACCGCAAACTTTCGGTCAAAACCGCATAAAAGGCAGGCTGTGATCGTGGTACCCGATCTTGATATTCCGGGTAATACCGCAAAACCCTGAGATATCCCGACGAGCATGGCATCTCCGAAATTGGCTTCCTTGGCCTTCTTGCCCCTGTTTTCGATCAGATCCGATATAAAGAGGATACCTCCGGTACCTATAAGGCATAAACCGACAACCAGAAGATTACCCGATACGCCTTCAACTATATCATCCAAAAGAACTCCCATAATTCCGGTAGGTATCGTGGATATCATCAGCATGACTACAAGCTTCCTCTTTGTGGTTGTACAGATCGGCCGGTAGCTCTTCTTATCTATTGCCGAAAGATTCTTGAAAAAGGTTCCGATATTGGCAAAGCAGTCACCGCATATGGCAAAGAAATCCATCACTATGGCAAGTAAATCCTTGTAGTAAACCGCACATACGGAAATAAGCGTTGCCACATGAAGCAGAACATCGAAAAGGATCCCTCCGTCAGTCTCCACTCCGAAAATATTCTTGATAAGAGCAAGATGTCCGGAACTGCTCACAGGCAGGAATTCCGTCAGTCCCTGTACAATTCCCATCAGTATCGCTTGAAAAAAAGACATATCAAACCTCCCACATTTTTACGTCTTCAGACCACCCAACAAATGAAATACTATCACAAAATGTCATTTCACGCAATTATACCTTATCAAGGTGTACATCCATCTGATTAAACGGAATCTCGATATTGTTTTCATCAAAGGTCTTCTTGATATCTTCAAGTATCTGCCATTTTGATGCCCAATATTCGGATTTCTTCACAAAGAAACGCATTCCCATGTCAATGCTGCTTGTATTAAGCTCGCTGACAAATATCTGCTTCTCCTTGTCATGTACGACAAATTCCTCACGGTCGAGCAGGTCGGAAAGAACCTGTTTCACCCTGTCTATATCACTGTTATAAGATACTCCGACTATAACCTCCAGCTTACGGACATCATAAAAGGTCACATTGGTCACCGTGGTATTGCTCATTACACTGTTCGGCACAACTATTGAACGGTTATCAACCGTCATCAGTCTCGTGTAAAACATACCTATCTCATCAACGGTACCCTCGGCAGATATGCCGGAAACCATCACATAATCGCCTATCCTGAATGGCTTGGTCAGCAATATGAGCATTCCGCCCGCGAAGTTGGAAAGAGACCCCTGAAAAGCCAGACCGATAGTCAGTCCGGCCGAACCGAGTATTGCAACAATAGAGGCCGTTTCTACACCAAAGTATCCTGCCAGCAGTCCGATGAGCAATATATACAGCAACACTTTGACCGTGGCTTCTATGAAATTGATATTTCCGTTATCGAACGAAGATTTCTCAAGAGACTTACGCAGCAGCTTTCTTATAAGATTGATAATGTGTCGTCCGATGAAGAAAAGAACTATAACAATTATTATCTTAGTTCCCGCATTAAGCACATTATCAAACAGACCGCTTGTGTATCTCTGAAACCGCGTGAGCTCCTTGGTGACATCCTGCGCCACATCCTGCGCCATGTCCTGTGCCAATTCAACCTGCATCAGTCACTCAGTCCTCTTTCTTCCCTATTGTATTTCTCCTCAAGCTCCTGTCTCAAATTCTTTGTCTCTTTATTCTTTGCATTCTTTTTCGAAGCCCCGGATCTGCCTGCCGGTGTTTTCTTTTTCTCTGCAGGCCCGTCGTACCTGAATACCGAAACCGAAAGCGGTGCTACCTTTATCCTGAGAGAATCCTCTCTGCCGTCGCACTCATCCTTCTTCGATACCTTTACCCTCTGATTTATATAGCCTGTGCCTCCGTATTTAACATCATCCGAATTAAATACTTCCTTGTATTTACCGGGAAGAGGCACACCTATCTTGTACTGATCCCTGTTGATATTTGCGAAATTACATACGACAAGAAGCGTCTGTTCCGGACATTTCCTGACAAAAACAATTATACATTCGTTCGCTGAAATATTGTTTATCCACTCAAATCCGTCTATTTCGTTGTCCAGCATATAAAGGGCCGGATTGCTCCTGTAGAAATGCAGCATATCCTGTACGAACAGATTGAGCTGTTTGTGTTCATCATACTGAAGAAGATCCCATTCCACACTTCTGTTCTCATTCCACTCATTCCATTCACCTATATCCTGTCCCATGAATGACAGAAGCTTTCCCGGATGTGTCATCATATATCCGTAAGCGGCTCTGAGATTGGCAAACTTATCCCAGTTGTTTCCCGGCATCTTGCCAAGCATCGATGACTTCCCGTGAACCACTTCATCATGCGAGAATACAAGGATGAATTTCTCCGAATAGGCATATATCATGCTGAAGGTGAGCTCCGTGTAATGTCCGGTCCTGAACAACGGATCATAACGCATAAATTCGGTAAAATCATTCATCCAGCCCATATTCCACTTATAATCAAAGCCGAGTCCGTCATCATCAAGACTTCCGGAAACCTTCGGCCACGCCGTTGATTCCTCCGCTATTATAAGGGAACCGTCATCCAGCTTCGAATGAATGGAATTAAAGTGTTTAAGGAATTCGACCGCATCAAGGTTCTCGTTACCGCCGTACATATTGGCTATCCACTCGCCGTTCTGCTTCCCGTAATCAAGATACAGCATGGAAGCGACAGCATCCATCCTGATACCGTCCGCATGGTATTCCCTGATCCAGTACAGAGCATTCGACAAAAGATAATTGCTCACCTGAGGACGTCCGTAATTGTATATGGAAGTCCTCCAATGCGGATGATACCCCTGTCTCGGATCAAGATGCTCATACAGGCAGGTGCCGTCGAATTCGCTTAACCCGTGTTCATCCTCCTTCGGGAAATGCGCGGGAACCCAGTCAAGAATAACACCTATACCCTTTTTGTGCATGTAATCCATGAAATACATGAAATCCTTCGGCTCACCGTATCTGCTTGTTGGTGCGTAGTATCCGACAACCTGATATCCCCATGATGCATCAAGGGGATGCTCCATAACTGGCATTATTTCAATATGGGTATATCCCATTTTCAATACATAGTCGGCCACAAGCGGAGCAAGCTCCCTGTAATTGAAGAATTCCCTTCCGTCATCGGGTTTCATAAATGATCCCAGATGCAGTTCATATATACTGAGCGGCTTATCCTTACCCTGGAATTCCTTCCTGCCTTCCAGCCATTTGTCATCGGTCCATGCGAAATCTTCAATATTTCTGACAACCGAAGCAGTTGCGGGTCTTAACTCGGCACCGAAGCCGTACGGATCCGCCTTGAACTTAATGATGTCACCCTTGAGCTTAAGCTCATACTTATATACCGCTCCTTCCTTGACGCCGGGTATGAACAGTTCAAATATCCCGCCGTCCTCAAGACGTCTCATCTGATGTCTTCTTCCGTCCCAGTTGTTGAAATCACCGACAACGCTTACTCTTATTGCATTGGGTGCCCATACGGCAAAGGATACACCCTTGATACCGTTTATCGTTCTGATATGTGCTCCCATGACTTTATATGAATCATAGTGGATCCCTGCATTAAGCTTTGCAATATCCTTATCTGTTACCGTACTTTCAAAACAATACGGGTCATAAAGCTCCCTGCTTTCTCCATCCGTTGTGTAAATCTTGAAACAGTAACTGTATCTGGTACGCTTGATAGTCCTTACCAGCACTGCATAGAAGCCTGTTTCATCCAGCAGCTCCATGGGATATTCCTTAAAGGTATCTCCTGTTTTGACAATGGCGCATACCTTCTCCACATCCTGAGAATCCACAATATCGGGAAGATACGCCTGGATCAGTATGCCGCCGGTAACGTAATGTCCGCCCAGAAAGGTGTGCGGCTTGTCTTCCTCCGAATACACCAGCCCTTCAATCCTTGCCCAGTCCATCATTCTATACAGTTTCTTATCCATATTGCCTCCTGAATCACAAGTAATAATCCGGTTCCTATCTCTCAATTTCATGAATAAACAATCCGCTTCGAAGCTTTGGTTCAAACCATGTTGATTTGGGTGGCATGAGCATGCCGGCATCTGCAACGCCGAAGAGCTCCTGTATCGAAGTCGGATACATCGCAAATGCTATCCTGCAGTCAGTGGCGCATCTGCGTTCCAGCTCCTTCAGTCCTCTGATCCCGCCCACGAAATCGATCCTTTTGTCGGTCTTTGGATCCTCAATATTGAAAACAGGCTTTAAAACCGTATCCTGAAGTATGGAGACATCAAGTCCTTCAACGGGATCATCCTTTAAATACTTCCTGTCAAAATCAAGAGAATACCATTTCCCGTCAAGATATACCGAAACCTCTCCCTTATGCTGCGGTCTGTACGCTTCACTTCCTCTTTCCTTAAGCGTACCCAGCTTTTCAAGTTCATTAAGTATCTCTTCCGCGCTCCTGCCGTTAAGATCCTTTATAACCCGGTTGTAATCCATTATCATAAGCTGTTCATCCGGGAACAGAACGGAAAGGAAGTAATTGAATTCCTCGTTTCCGTCATGATCCGGATGCTCGTCGCGGCGTTTCAGGCCCACCTTCACTGCACTTGCGCATCTGTGATGTCCGTCCGCAATGTAGATCGAATCCATTCCGGCAAACGCTTCTTCAATATCTTTTATATTTGCTTCATCTTCTATTATCCACACTCTGTGCCTTATTCCGTCCTCTGATGTAAAATCATTGACGGCATCCTTTTTCTTCACCTTGTCTACAATTCCGTTTATTACATCATTACTCCTGTACGCAAGGAAAATAGGACCTGTCTGGGCGCTCAGCGCATCGACATGACGTATCCTGTCAACCTCTTTCTCGGCTCTTGTGTTCTCATGCTTCTTTATAACACTGTTAATATAGTCATCTATTGAAGCGCATGCCACTATACCCGTCTGTGACCTTCCGTCCATAGTCAGCTCATAAATATAATAACAGGGCTTCTCATCCTTCACGAATTCCTTACGGCCAAGCATATTTCTGAAAAGCTCATCAGCCTTTGCATATACGCAGTCATCATATATGTCTACCGTATCATCGAAGCAGGTTTCCGCCCTGTCTATCCTAAGAAATGTTTTATCGTTACCTTTCACAGCCTCTTTAGCCTCAGCCCTGTTGTAAACATCATAAGGCAGTGCTGCAATACTTTTTTCAAGACCCTTTGCCGGCCTTATTGCATTAAACGGTTTTATCGTAGCCATAATGTTCCTCTCTGTACTCCTATTTTTGCACACACCATATATTGTATCAGAAAAAAGGATTAATCTCAATATAAAGTACTTTATTTTGATATTTTGATATCGAAAATACGTTCTTGATTTATATTTATTAATATGCTAGTATAACGATTGCATGATAATGCTCGGATTTGTTCGGAGAATGCCTGCAAAAGCGGCATTCATAAGAGATATAAAAGATTATGACCGGGAAGGAGAAAACCAGATGACAGATCAGGACAGGATTTTTTTAAACAGGATCAATAAATATGCAGAGGATGTACTTAAGGATATAGACCCGCAGAATACCCACGTTTCCGAACAGCTTGACAAGCTTCGCCCCATAATGCAGGAGCTTGCCGATGAAACCGGCAAGCCCCTTGAAGATGTTTTTATCAAATATATGGATCTGGCTTCAGAGCAGGGTGTCGAAGCAGAGAACAAATATCGTGAGGACATGGGTCCGGATGTCGATCTTGAACTCAGGGTATGACACCCTTCCTTAACTCCTGCTACTTAACAACTCTTACCCTTATTACTCCGTCAAGAGCTTCAAGCTTCTTTACTATCTCATCGCTCGCGGGTGTATCAAGGTCAAGCATGGTATAGGCATATTCGCCCTTTGACTTATTGGTCATATCGGATATATTCTGTCCCAGCTCACCGAATACGCCTGTGAATGTTGAGATCATGTTTGCAACGTTCTTATGCATGATAGCGATACGGCCGGCATTTGTGCATACTCCCATATCACAGTTAGGATAATTTACGGAATTGACAATATTTCCGTTCTCAAGATAATTCATGAGTTCCTTAACTGCCATTTTGGCGCAGTTGTCTTCAGACTCCTCTGTCGATGCCCCAAGATGAGGGATAACGATACAGCCCTCCTGCCCTGCGGTTGTGGGATTGGGGAAATCCGAAACATATTTACGCACCTTACCTGCCTTTATTGCATCAAGAACAGCTGTTTCCTCAACCAAAAGATCCCTTGCGAAGTTGAGTATGATCACACCGTCCTTCATCTTATCTATTGCTTCCCTGTTAATGGTATTCTTCGTGCTGTCCATAAGAGGCACATGAATGGTGATGATATCGCATGCTTCATATATCTCATTCACATCATGAACATGCTTAATATCCCTTGAAAGATTCCATGCTGCATCTATCGAGATGTAAGGATCGTAACCGTATACTTCCATCCCAAGGTTCTTTGCAACATTTGCAACCCTTACACCTATTGCGCCGAGGCCGATAATACCAAGCTTCTTATCCTGGATCTCGGTACCTGCGAATTTCTTCTTTTCCTTCTCGGCCATCTTGGCTATATCGGCTTCACCTGCGGCTCCCTTAACCCAGTTGATACCGCCGACTACATCTCTGGAAGCGATCAGCATTCCGGCTATAACAAGCTCCTTAACGCCGTTCGCATTGGCTCCGGGTGTATTGAATACGACTATACCCTTCCTGGCACACTCATCAAGCGGTATATTGTTAACGCCCGCACCTGCTCTTGCAACACACAGGAGCTCGTCCGGAAGCTCCATCTCATGCATGGAAGCGCTTCTCACAAGAACGCCCTGCGCCTCGTTAATATTGTCTGTTTTTTCAAAATCTGCGCTGAACCTGTTAAGACCCACTTCAGCTATGGGATTTAAGCATGTGTATTTGAACATCTCAGCTCTCCTTTAACTAAGCATTTTTACTCTCAAAATCCTTCATGAACTTCACAAGCGCCTCAACACCTTCTATAGGCATTGCATTGTATATCGAAGCTCTCATTCCGCCTACGGTCCTGTGTCCCTTAAGGTTCTCGAAGCCGGCCTCCTTTGCCTCCTTGACAAATTTCGCATCAAGTTCCTCGTTACCTGTAACAAAAGGTACATTCATAAGCGAACGGCTTTCCTTCTCTACCGTACCCTTGAACAGCTTTGAAGAATCAAGGAAATCATACAGTATCTTAGCCTTCTTCTCATTAAGCTCCTTCATTGCCTCAAGGCCGCCCATCTTCTTGAGCCATTTGAACACCTTGCCACAGATATAGATCGTATAGCACGGAGGTGTGTTGTACAGCGAATCCGCATCTGCCTGTGTCTTCCACTTAAGCATTGTGGGAGTTCCGGGAAGTACATCATCCGTTATAAGGTCATCCCTGATGATCGCTATCACGCAGCCGGCAGGTCCGACATTTTTCTGTACTCCACCGTAAATAACGGCGTATTTGCTCACGTCGACAGGCTCTGACAAAAAGCAGGATGAAACATCTGCAACCAGATCCTTTCCCTTGGTATTGGGAAGTGTCTTGAACTTGGTACCGTAAATCGTATTGTTCTCACAGATATATACATAATCCATATCATCCGTGATCGGAAGATCCGAACAGTCGGGTATATATGAAAAGGTCTTATCTGCCGACGAAGCAAGTTCAACAGCTTCTCCGTATATCTTAGCCTCCTGATAAGCCTTCTTGGCCCACTGTCCCGTAACGATATAGCCCGCCTTCTTATTCTTCATCATGTTCATGGGAACCTCTGCAAAGAACTGGCTGGCTCCGCCCTGCAGGAACAGAACCTTATAATTGTCGGGAATATTCATGAGTTCCCTCAGATCGGCCTCAGCTTCCTTGATTATGGTGTCATACACCTTTGAGCGATGGCTCATCTCCATTACGGACATGCCGCTCCCTTTGTAATCCAGCATCTCCTCAGCTGCTTCCTTCAACACTTCCTCCGGTAAAACCGCAGGGCCTGCAGAAAAGTTGTATACTCTTTTCACTTCTTCTCCTCCTTACTTGGAAATTAATAATATAAGATACATGGCGTCCCTTCTTCGACAACCTCATACAGCTGGGCTGCGAATGCCTTGGGAACATTTATACATCCATGTGAACCATTAGTTTTGTATATATCTCCTCCGAACTTGCTCCTCCATGTTGCGTCATGGATACCGACATGTCCCGTAACAGCCATCCAGTAATTCACAAAGGTGGCATAGTTCTCACCCCGAAGAGTCCTGTTACGCTGTTTGAAATAGACATAACACGCCTTGGACGGAGTTCCGTTACCGCGCTTAATATTTCCGGTAACCACATCGGAAGTCAGCTCAAGGACTCCGTTTGCGAAATAATACAGCTTCTGGGCGCTCATATCCACCTCTATATAGGTATCGCCCACAGCATCCTTTTTCTTGCCTCTTCCTCTTCCTTCAGTCTCGTACAACGGTCTTCGCGTGCGCACATCACCTCTAAGGAGCTCTTCCTTTATCTGCGCCGCTTCGGCTGTTTTATCCACCTTGTAACCCATCAGCTGGTTCTTAAGCTTAACCGTACCGCCGGAAAACTTGTTCCACTCAAGCTCACCGCCCGTTGTATCAAAAGTATCAGACAGAGAATCAGTATAACCCTCTATCTTGCTTTCGTCAAATACCAGATTCCCGTCCTCGCCAAAATAAGGAAGTCCGTCTTCACCCTTCTCAAGCCATGCCGTTGCCGTGCTTCCCTTAAGAACCTGTTTGATACCGTCATCAAAAAAGGTTATCTCGGCGTTGGCTATCTTATCTATCCTGTCATACAGCGAAACAACCTCATCGAAGCCGGCCGGTATTGTGTGCTCTATATAACAGTCCCCGATATCTATCTCAAGCACGCTCGTTTCAATATTATCAAGAACCGCATCCGCACTTGCCACAACCTTGTCGGCATCCGCCTTGTCCACTATTTCATCATACAGATAATAGCCTTTACTGTCAGACCGTATTTCGATCACGGGATCCTTTTTATCATCTGTTTCGTCTATACATTTGAGCCTGTTCACCGCTTCGTACAGCCTGTCGCTGTCATAGCTTATTACCGGCTCGGCGCTGTAATTAACCGGATAAAGATAATACATGAGCCATTCATACGGTTTCTGTTCGGCCATGATATTATTCAGCGCATCCGTCATATCAGCCTTCAGACCTATGTCCGAGCCCCTGACCGTTTCATTGTATCCGTCCGGACCTTCAAACATCAGGGTTATATCGGAATAGTCAACCCCAGGCATGTATTTCTTCAACAGAAGCTCATTGGCATTCCTTACATCAAGTCCCCGTACATCCACATTGTTGATATATGTACCTGCAGGATATCTGTATCGGAAATGATATGCAACCGCCATGTATCCGGTAACCGCAAGCACTATTACTCCGGCAAGTACTATTCCGACTATTTTAACGACTTTGTTCAGCATATTCCATCCTTTTGGGATAATCCCTCTCATAACCTCAAATACTGATACACCGTTTCATCATGCCGGGCATTATTCCGTCTTATTCTTAAGGTCATCCGCATCAAAGGCCTCTTCAATGGGTGCGCCCGCAGGAACCATCGGAAATACCTTGTCATCGGAATCAATCACGCATTCAAGAAGTACGGGCTTATTTAATTCAAGAGCCTTCTTTACCGCATCGGCTACCTCCTCCTTGCGCGTGACCTTTATTGCCTCACACCCCAGTCCTCTGGCAACCATCTGGTAATCAACCTTATCCGTAAGGATCGTATTACTGTACCTTCCTCCGTAGAACAGAGTCTGCCACTGACGTACCATTCCCAGTACCTCGTTGTTGATCAGCACCTGGATTATCGGAATGTTGTAACGGCTAGCGGTGGCCAGCTCATTCATATTCATCCTGAAGCATCCGTCACCCGCAATGTTGATAACGGTTTTATCCGGTCTTCCGACCTTGGCTCCGATACAGGCTCCGAGGCCGTATCCCATGGTTCCGAGACCACCCGATGAAATGAAGGTACGCGGTTCCTTATATTTATAATACTGAGCTGCCCACATCTGATGCTGGCCCACATCGGTAGTGATTATGGCCTCACCGTTCGTCTGTCTGTATATTTCCTCTATCACATAAGGACAGGTAAGCTTATCCGTATCATATTTAAGAGGATACTGCTCCTTAAGTTCATTTATCTTTTCGATCCATTCGGTATTTTTCCTTGCAGATACCCTTTCATTAAGGATATTAAGCACTTCCTTCACATCTCCGATTATGCTGGCATCTGTCTTTATATTCTTGTTTATCTCGGCGGGATCGATATCTATGTGAAGTATCTTGGCCTTGGACGCAAATCTGCTGGCCTTGCCCACAACTCTGTCCGAAAATCTGGCCCCGACCGCAATAAGAAGATCGCACTGGCTCACACCGAAATTCGCTGTTTTGGTACCGTGCATACCTATCATACCGGTATACAGATCATCGGTACCGTCAAAACCGCCCTTTCCCATAAGAGTGTCACATACAGGCGCATCGATCTTATGAACAAATTCAGCGAGCTGCTCACTTGCACCCGAGATCACCGTTCCTCCACCGGTATAAACAAACGGACGTTTTGATCTCTCTATAAGCCTGACTGCCTTCTCGATATCATCCTCTGTATATCTGACAGGAAGATCAAGATTGAAGGGTTCCTGCTTCTTATACTCCGTCTTGTTGGCGGTAACATCTTTAGTTATGTCAACCAGAACAGGACCCGGCCTTCCGCTTCTTGCTATCGCAAATGCCTTACGCAGTGTATCTGCCAGCTGCGTAATATCCTTTACTATATATCCGTGTTTGGTTATCGGCATCGATACACCCGCTATATCAACCTCCTGGAAGCTGTCCTTTCCAAGTGCCGGCAGATTTACATTACAGGTTATAGCCACTATCGGAATACTGTCCATAAAGGCTGTGGCAATTCCCGTAACCAGATTGGTGGCTCCCGGTCCCGAGGTTGCCATGCATACTCCCACCTTGCCTGTTGCTCTTGCGTAGCCGTCCGCTGCATGAGCGGCACCCTGCTCATGCGATGTAAGATAGTGTTTTATCGTATCCCTGTATTCATATAAAGCATCGTATATGTTGAGAATTGTTCCTCCCGGATACCCGAATACTGTATCAACACCCTGCTCCTTTAAGCATTCCATTACGATCTGTGCACCAGTCAACTGCATATCATCTCTCCTTTATTATCAATGCGGTATCTCAAGTATGGCACCGCGGTTTCCGCTTGTAACCATTGCGGCATATCTTGACAGATATCCTGTGGTAACCCTGGGTTTCCTCGGTTTCCACTCTTTTCTTCTTTTTTCAAGCTCTTCATCCGAAACCTTAAGGTTCATTGAATAGTTATTTATATCAATTTCAATGATATCTCCCTCTTCAACAAGCGCTATCGGTCCGCCTACGGCAGCTTCCGGCGAAACATGTCCTATAGATGCTCCGCGGCTTGCGCCCGAGAAACGGCCGTCTGTGATAAGAGCAACCGTTGAACCAAGACCCATGCCTGCGATCGCGGATGTGGGATTGAGCATTTCCCTCATTCCCGGCCCTCCCTTGGGCCCCTCATACCTTATCACAACAACATCTCCTGGTACGATCTTTCCGCCCTTTATTGCCTCGATCGCATCCTCTTCGCAGTCAAATACTCTTGCAGGTCCCTCATGCTTAAGCATTTCAGGAACAACCGCAGATCTTTTTACAACAGAACCGTCGGGAGCAAGATTACCCTTCAGTACCGCAAGTCCGCCCGTCTTGGAATACGGATTGTCGACGGTACGGATAACCTCCGGATCCCTGTTCACGCAGTTCTTAACCGCTTCACCTATTGTTTTGCCCGTAACGGTCATGCAGTCCTCATTTATAAGTCCTATATCACACAACTCCTTTACTACCGCATAGACGCCTCCCGCTTCATTAAGATCCTCCATATATGTGGGACCTGCAGGTGCAAGATGGCAGAGATTGGGAGTCTTTTCGCTTATCGGATTGGCAAACGAAATATCAAAATCGAAACCGATCTCATGTGCTATTGCCGGCAGATGGAGCATTGAGTTGGTTGAGCAGCCCAATGCCATATCAACTGTAAGCGCATTAAGAATGGATTCCTTTGTGATAATGTCTCTTGGGCGGATATTCTTATTTACCATGTCCATTACCGCATATCCTGCGCGCTTGGCAAGCTTAAGCCTTTCGGAATACACCGCCGGAATTGTTCCGTTCCCGGGAAGTCCCATTCCGAGCACCTCGGTAAGACAGTTCATCGAGTTGGCGGTGTACATGCCTGAGCAGGAACCGCAGGTCGGACATACTTTTTCCTCATACTCCGTAACATCCTCCTCCGTTATCTTGCCTGCAGCATATTCACCCACGGCTTCAAACATCGATGAAAGGCTTCTCTTCTTCCCTTTGACATGGCCCGCAAGCATGGGACCGCCGGATACGAATACCGTCGGAACATTCACCCTTGCCGCTGCCATAAGCAGACCAGGAACATTCTTGTCACAGTTGGGTATCATAACAAGCGCATCAAACTGATGTGCTATGGCCATAGCCTCGGTCGAATCGGCTATCAGATCTCTTGTTACAAGAGAATACTTCATTCCTATATGTCCCATGGCTATTCCGTCACATACGGCGATCGCGGGGAACATTACAGGTGTTCCGCCGGCCTCTGCCACTCCGAGCTTTACCGCCTCTGCGATCTTATCCAGGTTCATATGTCCGGGAACTATCTCATTATAGGAACATACTATCCCGACCATGGGTTTCTTAATCTCTTCCTTTGTATAACCCAGAGCGTTCAAAAGCGAACGGGCGGGTGCCTGCTGCATACCGCATTTCATATTATCACTCTGCATTTCATTCTCCTTTCAGACCCTGTTAACAGATTATCATATTCTTTCGGCGATCAGATCACCCATCCTGTCACATTTTACCTGTTCCTCGCCGGGCTTGGCCAGATCGATCGTCCTGTATCCTTCCCTGAGCACCTGCTTTACCGCATTCTCTATGGCATCAGCCTCTTTATCCAGATCAAACGAGTATCGAAGCATCATCGCAGCGCTGAGTATGGTCGCTATGGGATTGGCTATATTCTTACCTGCTATATCAGGTGCCGATCCGCCTGAAGGCTCATACAGTCCGAACTTCGTCTCATTGAGTGATGCAGACGGGAGCATACCGATGGAACCCGTGATCATCGAAGCCTCATCCGAGAGGATGTCTCCGAACATATTCTCAGTAAGAACAACATCGAACTGCGCCGGATCCTTAACCAGCTGCATCGCACAGTTATCTACGAGCATTACACCGTACTCAACCTCAGGATAATCCTTAGCGATCTCATCCGTAACCTTACGCCACAGCCTTGACGAATCAAGCACGTTGGCCTTATCGACCAGCGTCACCTTCTTACGCCTTTTCATTGCTATATCAAAGCCTTTTACAGCTATACGCCTGATCTCATTCTCATTGTAGGTAAGAGTATCAACCGCAGTCATTACTCCGTCAATCTCTTTGGTGTAACGTTCACCGAAGTAGAGACCGCCCGTAAGTTCACGCATCATCATCATATCAAATCCGCGCGCCGCAACTTCTTCCTTAAGCGGACATGCATCCTTAAGCTCGGGATACAGATAAGCGGGGCGAAGATTGGCAAAAAGATTTAGAGCCTTCCTGATGCCCAGAAGTCCTGCTTCCGGACGCTTTGAAGGTTCAAGCTTGTACCACGGTGATGTGGCTGTATTTCCGCCGATCGAACCCATGAGTACGGCATCACACTTCTTTGCTTCCTCAACGGTTTCATCTGTAAGAGGCACTCCGTTCACATCGATGGAGCACCCTCCCATCAGAAGTTCAACAAACTCAAATTCGTGTCCGAACTTTTCGGCAGTTTTGTTCAGTACCTTCTGGGCCTGTGTTACTATTTCAGGTCCTATACCATCTCCCTTAATACTGGCTATACGATATTTCATGGCTTTATCCTTCCTTATGATCGTTCTGCGTTTTCACTGCTTTTTCATATAATAAAATGCCATAAGGATGCCCGTCCGGGCATCCTGATGGTTTCATACATTATATTAAGTCTCTATTCGGACTGAGCCTTCTCAACCTCCTGGATGGCACTTTTCTTCATGGGGATCCTGCAGTTCTTATTATTTCCGAATTCAACTATGACCGTATCATCATCGATATCTATGATGACACCGTAGAAACCGCCCGAAGTAAGGACATAATCTCCGTTCGCAATATTGGCAAGCATTGCATCATGCTTGGCCTGCTCCTTCTTCTGGGGTCTGTAGAACATAAGATACATGAGCACACCGAAAACAAGAAACCATCCTACCATTGTTATGATACCGGCAGTACCTCCGGTCTGTGCTTCGCTTAATAATGCTGTCATATTCATTCCCATCCTCCTGTTATTTACACTTTTCTAATAATACACAAATTTGTTTTATTCATCAAGTACTTTTGTAAATCCTTCAAGCTTCGATCTCTTATATGCACCAAACCTTCCTTCATCCAGAGCATCCCTTATTTCCTGCATCAGATTATTGTAGAAGAAAAGATTATGCTGCACGCAAAGACGCATCCCAAGCATTTCCTTTGCCTTGAGCAGATGACGTATATAAGCTCTTGAATATCTGGCGCATGTCGGACAGGTACATCCTTCATCTATAGGTCTGTCATCAAGTTCGTATTTTGCGTTGAACAGGTTAAGCTTTCCGTTATCCGTATACACATGTCCGTGTCTTCCGTTCCTTGAAGGATATACACAGTCGAAAAAGTCCACTCCCCTGTCAACTGCCTCCAGTATATTGGAAGGTGTACCGACGCCCATAAGATATGTTGGTTTGTCCTTCGGAAGATGCGGAACGGTCACCTCGAGCATTTCGTACATTTCCTCATGACTCTCGCCTACCGCAAGACCTCCTATGGCATATCCGTCAAGCTCCATTTCGGTTATTGCTTTCGCATGGTCGATCCTGATATCACCGTATACAGCACCCTGATTGATACCGAACAGCAGCTGTTCCTTATTTATCGTATCCTCAAGGCCGTTAAGCCTTTTCATCTCATCTGCGCATCTTTTAAGCCATCTTGTGGTACGGTCAACCGAGGCTTTAACATATTCTCTTTCCGCCTTCGATGCCGGACACTCATCAAATGCCATTGCAATTGTGGAAGCGAGATTGCTCTGTATCCGCATACTCTCCTCGGGCCCCATAAATATCTTGCGCCCGTCAACATGGGAGGAAAAATACACACCCTCTTCCTTTATCTTCCTTAAGCTGCTTAATGAAAATACCTGAAAACCGCCGGAATCGGTAAGGATCGGTTTATCCCATGACATAAATCTGTGCAGTCCGCCAAGCTTCTTTACCACCAGATCTCCGGGACGTACATGAAGATGGTAGGTATTGCTCAGCTGTACCTGTGTCCCTATGCGTTCAAGATCCTCGGTTGAAACGGCACCCTTAATAGCCGCAGCAGTTCCGACATTCATGAACACCGGGGTCTCTATCCGTCCGTGAACGGTAGTCATACTTGCTCTCTTGGCATTTCCTTCTGTTTTTAATACTTTATAATCCATCCTGCCATCCGATCTCGTCTGTATACTCTTCAAGTGTCAATCCGTTACTGTAAATATCTCTCGCAACCTCTTCACCCACATAACGGAAATGCCAGGGTTCGAAGGTTATTCCCGTAATATATTCCTTACCCTTGGGATATCTGAGTATGAAGCCGTACTTATATGCATTAACCTCAAGCCACCTTCCTGCAGCCGTATCTGCAAAGCCTTCGCTCAAAGACGTATATCCCGGAGTTACTATATCAAGCGCCAGTCCCAGTTCATGCTCACTTGTGCCGGGAATGATAACGGAATACGAACCTATCCTGAATGCATCAAGATACGACATG
>JAEEGL013967317.1_pt1 | contig 16105 bp, 11 predicted proteins | sample 9134231 | NCBI WGS metagenome assembly JAEEGL01 (sample SAMN16246548, study PRJNA631951) | gut metagenome | biome: gut microbiome; feature: rumen; material: fiber-attached | host: Bos | place: Iran: Karaj | collected 2018-10
ATGCAAGTTCTTCTATTTTATTGATAATCGGCATAAAAACTTCTGTAAGATAAACCGAAGTTTTTCCCTGAAGAATACAGTTTGTTCTTTCAAGTCCCATTCCTGTATCTACATTTTGTTTTGGAAGCGGAACCAGAGTTTTTTCGTCAATGCGGTTATACTGCATAAAAACATTGTTCCAGATTTCCATCCAGTTTGCACTGTCAGTTCCTTTATTTGAACCTGCCGGCGGAAGACCTTCGCCGACCCAGTAGAAAATTTCTGTATCTGGACCACATGGACCTGTTGGTCCTGCTGCCCACCAGTTATCACTTGCCGGAAGATAAGCAATTTTATCTTCTGGCATTCCGTTAGCTTTCCAGATTTCTGCAGCTTCATCATCGCGAGGGGCATTTTCATCTCCTGCAAAAACAGTAACAGAAATTTTTCTTGGATCTAAAGCCAACCACTTTGGACTTGTCAAAAATTCATAAGAATATGCGATTGAATCCTTTTTAAAATAATCACCTAAAGACCAGTTTCCTAACATTTCAAAACATGTTAAATGGCTTGGATCCCCTACTTCATCAATATCTCCGGTACGAACACATTTCTGATAATCAGTAAGGCGTGTTCCTGCCGGATGTTTTTCGCCCAGAAGATACGGTACAAGCGGATGCATTCCTGCCGTTGTAAAAAGAACTGATGGATCATTTTCCGGAATCAAAGACTGTCCGGAAATTTCTGCATGATTTTTACTTTTAAAAAACTCAATGTATTTTGAGCGTAATTCATTCGCGGTCATAATATAGTATTATAGGAAATTTTCATAAAACATACAAGATAAAGAACTGCGCTCTGGCAATAGACAAAAAGACTGTGGCTATATTTCCTGCAATTCTTCAACAAAATCGCTGGAATTATCCCTTTTGAGCACAATTACGGTTATATCATCATCCATTGGATTTCCATTAGTAAAACGTTCAATGGATTTTTTTATTTCTTCAATTATCTTTTGCGCACTTAACTTGTGACATTCAGAAATTACCTGCATCAACCGCTCTTTTCCGTACTGATTTTCTGCCATGTCTTCTGTTTCGGTTAAACCGTCCGTATAGCAGACCAGAACATCCCCGATTGCCATTTCAAATTCAAAACTTGGAAAACACGTTTCCAGTCCCGGAATTCCAATCATTCCAAAATGAGGTACATCTTTTTCAACCTGCTGTTCTACAACACATTTATTTCTAGTATCATACATTATTGCAGCCGGATGTCCTGCAGAACAGAATTCTACCTTACAGACATCATCAGAATCAAAGGCCCCAAAACGCGCCACAACCCCAGTCAGATAATTTTCAATATTGCCTTTTGCACTGGTTACCGCAGTATTTATGTTATCCATCACAGTTTCAAGCGTTTCTGTTTTTTTAAAGCCGCTGCGGAACTGACGGTAAATGATATTTTTACACAACATCGTAACAAGCCCCGCAGGAATTCCATGCCCTGAAACATCAAACAGCGATATTCCCTGAAACCAGTTTCCGGCTGCATAATAATCATACATATCCCCTGAAACACCGGAAAGCGGCTTATAATACACTGCTGTATCCCAGCCTATAAACTGCTTATTGGATTTTGGCATAAAACTCTGCTGAACATATACCGCCATATCCATATCCCGTTTTTGGGCAGCCTGTTCATCTTCAAGATTCTGATTCATTAACTGTAGTTCTTTTGTTCGCTGTTCAACTTCAAATTCCAGATTATGTGTCAGCTTTTCAAGGCTTGAACTCATTGTTGCATAGCGGATAGCCAGAATTAAAAGAAAAGAAACTACAGAAGCCTGCCAGCCCCAGATTGTAAAATAAGGCATCATCGAATTTCGTAATATAATGTGATAAATTAAATCAATCGGCAAAGAAACAAGAACCGGCAAAAATCCTAATATCAAAATGAAAACATCATTTTTCTTCTCTTTAATAGCCTGAATAATGGAGTTAACACCGAACATTATCTGTATAACAGCAACCGGAACCAGAACAGGTATTAACAGCTTTCTGAGCAGAGCATAAGTTGGTATGGCAAAAAAGAAATGCGAGGAAACAATACAAATTCCAATACGAACCCTAAGCATCCACTTAGGATGATATCCGTCAAGGAATGTTATCATAAAAGAGGTTGCAAAGTGGATTGTAAGGATTGCAAAGAAAACCAGAAAAATCTTAATAAACCACAGATACGACATGTTCATGTAACTGGCTATTGGAACTTCATGATAAAAAAATGGAATTAAGAACATTATTGTAAAAAAGTTTGTAAGAGAATACATGATATGTTCTTTTTCTTTTTTATGTGCAATGAACAGAAGAAAATAAAAAATTCCGCTGAAATATAGAACTCCGACAAAAATAAGATTTACACGGGAACGGAAAAAGGACAGCAACCTTGCATGACTCACTGTCGGTTCCCGGTCTCCAATATAAATACAGCCGTCGATTATGCCAGTTCCCTCAAACCAGATTTTTATCAGCAGTTCATTTGTTCCGTAAAAATTCACATAAACACCGGAAATATCATAACTCCGGTTAAACATACCTGCATCGAATTCATTTGGCGGAAAAAAACCGCTGCCTCCGACAAAATATCCGTTCATCCATATTTTATCAGCCATCCTGAGGTTTCCAATATGAAGTGCAAGCTCTTTATCCTTAAGGCTTTCCGGGACTACAAAATCAGCCTTTATCCAGACATATCCCCTTTCTTTGTTTATCAGCTTTGTAAGTTTACTCCGCTCTTTGTTATTTAATTTTGAAAAATTCAGGTTTGAAACATCTATAGTTTCACTTTCATCTGCTTCTGCCCAGAAAAGAGAGTCTTTAAGATCAATTATATTTTTACTGATATTCCTTTCAGCTTTTGTAAACAATAATGCAGGTACCCAAAGTGCCAGTGTAAGAAAAACTGAAACTATATATTGAAGTAATAGATGTTTACGCATAATTATTTAATATTATAACATAAGATTTCTTTTTTTGAAACTCTAATTTCTCGAATTTATAAAAAAAATGTATCTTTTAACTACTTCTTTAAGTACTTTTAAAAAAAACTCCCGCAATTATTCATCACGGGAGTTCTGTTCTGGCTGTTATAAATTACAACTGAAGCCCAAGATTGATTTTTGCAACTGAAAGAAGTGCAATCGGAACACTGTAAGCCGAACATGAAACATAATTCAAACCAGTGTCCATACAGAATTTGATGTTTTCAGGTCTTGCACCATGTTCACCGCAAAGACCGATTTTTAAATCTGGACGGGAAGCTTTTCCGCGTTCTGTTGCAATTTCTATTAACTGTCTTACACGAGGATCAAGTGTAGCAAACGGATTTCCTTCAATCAGGTCAAATGTTGAATAATCAGGCATAAATGAGTTAAAGTCATCACGGCTTAAGCCCAGAGTTGTCTGAGTAAGGTCATTTGTTCCAAAACTGAAGAACTGCGCATAACGGGCAATTTCGCCTGCTCCGATTGCTGCTCCCGGAAGCTCAATCATTGTACCGATTTTGTAATCCAGTCCCTTAACACCTGAGGCAGCGATGGTTTCATCAGCAATATCAATCAGACCTTTGTAATTGCTTCCTTCAATTTTCTTTCCGTAAACAATCAGTTTAAGCTCTGTTGAGTTCATGATAATCGGAACCATTACTTCAGGATAAACTGGAATTTTTTCCTTCTTAAGCTTACAGGCTGCTTCAAAAATTGCCTGTGTCTGCATTTCATAAATTTCCGGATATGAAACTGCAATACGGCATCCACGGTGACCAAGCATCGGATTGCTTTCTGCAAGTGCATCAACCCGAGCCTGTAAATCAGCTTTTGTCATCTTAACGCCGTTTTTCTTTAAGTGCTCTAAAAGAGCATTCATTTCATTGTCATTATGCGGTAAAAATTCATGCAGAGGCGAGTCCAAAAGACGGATTGTACAATGCTTGCCTGCCATTGTTTTTAAAATTCCGTAAAAATCCTTTACCTGGAATTTTTTAATCTGAGAAAGCATCTTTTTGCGTTCTGCTGCATTTTCTGCAAGAATCATACTGCGGAAAACATTAATTCTGTCTTCTGCAAAGAACATATGTTCCGTGCGGCAAAGGCCAACACCGTCTGCACCAAACTTAAGGGCAAGCTCTGCATCTTTCGGACTGTCAGCATTTGCTCTGACCGTGAAGTTTCCGAGATACTTTTTGCAGACATTTACCATATCCAGAAGACCAAGTTTATCCGGATTCGGCTGAACAAGTTTTGCTTCTCCTTTGTAGATAACCGGAGTTCCGTAATATGGAACATTCAGAGTAATGTAATCACCCTGATTGATAATCATGTCGCCGATTTTAGCCTTATGATTCATAATTTTCATATCAGGACGAACCAGTGATATTTTTCCATACTGTCTTGAAACTACAGAGGCGTGGGCAGAATATCCGCCTTCATTTGAAAGAACACCAGTAGACTGCTCAATTGCTTTAACATCCCCTGCATAAGTTGCACACATCAAAAGAATGCATCTTGTGTCTTCACCCTTCTGCTTTGCAAGTTTTTTTGCTTCAAGAAGTTCATCAGTACTGAAATATACACGACCAACGGCAGCTCCCGGAGCACCTGCAATACCGCCTTCAACCTGCTGCAGACCTTTTACGGATGTAAAATCGATAACCGGATGCAAAAGTTCAGAAAGCTGGCTTGGCTTGAAAGCGTCTATAAGAGTTTTTTCATCAATCAGTTTGCGGTTTAAAAGATCAAAATAAAGCATTAACTGACTGGCTGTACTGCGCTGCTCGACACTCTTCTGGTCAATAACCCAGAGTTTACTGTTTTCTATTGTAAACCGGATTGAACGGATATCCTTGAATTCATCTTCCAGAAGCCCTGAGATTTTTGTAAGCTGCTGATAGTACTTTTTCTCGATTTTTTCGATTGGTTTTCCAGGTGTAAACAATTCGTTATAGGCTTCATCATAGAACTGTCCCTGAATTACTTTTTCACCTGTGATAACATTACGGCTCATACATGAACCGGAACAGGAATTCTTTGTGTAATTACCATAAACCATCGGCTGAATAAAGATAGCTGTATCACATTCATCATCTTCATCATCTTTTTCCTTATACAAAAGATAAGAAATTGTACGAAGCATGTAACAGGCCTGTTTTTCGGCAGATTCAAAGAATCCTTCCGGCATACGTTTTTCAAATTTTTCGATTATCTTAAGCGGATCTGTATTTTTTGCCTTATCCTTTGATGCATCCGCAATGTCTTTTAAAAGGTCTGTGTATTCTTTTATTTTTTTTGTATCTTCTTCAATCTCTGCAATTGCTTTCTCAATTCTTGTTTCACCCTGCATCAAAAACAAAAGCTCATTAGAGGTAAAGACACTACCAACTTTATCAGCAAAACCTTCTACAGTATCACGGGCAAGTCCAATATTGTGCAGCAAAGGATAATCAGCAATAGCACGATTTGGAGAAATAACATACTTTAAAAGCAACGGATGGTTTTCATCCCCAAAGCGTTTGCCAAGTTCAAGAGCAAACATATCAAAATACTTTTTCAAGTCTTTCTCATAATCCAAAGATTCTTCATCAATCCAGTCTGCACACTGGCTGTCAAAAATTACTCCCGGTAAAACAGGAATGTTTTTTTCTGCCAGATCTACAACAAGGCGGGCACGAATACCAAAAGTATCTCTGTCTACTGCCTTACCAAAACCTTTTCCCTGTGAAAAATAATGTATATTTTTTTTATCGATTGCCATAACTTCATCTCCTATATTCTGGCTTGTTTATCCGAAGGTTAGAACAAATTAAGAATTTGTCCTGGTGCACCCCGAAGGAAAGCCTCAAACATAGGACTTGCTCCTTGTGCAAAATATTTTTTCAACTTAGCAACATCCTGAATGTTATCTCCAGCAACTACAAACTGGATACAACTTCCGTGCTTTACTTTACCCCACTTAAACAGAGAGTTAATGTCTGTAATGCGTTCCCCGTCGTAGTAAACAAAAATCTGCAAAGTCGGATATTTATTCTGATATGAAGCAATAATTTTTTTCCATGCTTCTACGTTTCCATTGTGGAACAGCTCGTTTGTAACAGGCACAGAAATCATCGGGCTCATTTTGCGCAATGAAACTGGATTAACCTGCTGCTGCTGTGGTTTTTGTGCAACCACATCTGAATCTGCTGAACCAAAACTGAAAGAACCGCCTGACGACCGTGTCTGTGGAGCAGGTTTTGCAACAGTTTTTGCTGCTTTTGGTGCTGCTGCCTTTGCTGCTTTCGGAGCTGCTGTTTTTGCTGCAGCTGGTTTTGCTCTTTTGAATGTGTAGCTTCCTTTTGCAAATGCCGGCGTTACCTTTACTTTTTTACCGTCTAAAAGATCTGCACATTTTTCGCAGGCTGTTTCGCATAAAGCATCAGCCTCTTTTTTTCCTTCATATCCTGCATAAATAACAATCAGTTCGTTTTTACGCAAATCGGCAAGATATTCTTTATGTGAAGGGTTTTTCGGATTTATAAGAATTGAGCCTAAATCTGGATGATGAAAAAGCAGAACAATATCCATTGCTTTCCATTTTGAAATCTCAGAAAAAATTGCTCCGGAATCTGAATTAGAATTCTTTAAATTCACTGATAAAGTTTTATAATTCCAGTGATTAACAAGGACTTCATATACAACAGCCGCAACAGAAACAGTATCCAGTTGATTTTGAAGTACCATTTCATTTACCTGGTCTGCAACATTTATACGACCTGCACAACCAAGAAGTGTGTCGATTTCACGGCTGAAACTACGAGCAGTAAGACCCATAAATTCCCCCTAAAAGAAAATTAAACATTTTTTATATTATAGCGTATATAAAAAAAGAATGATAGTTATTTTTTTATTTTTTTGTTTAAAAAAACAAAGGCTGATTTTCATTTTTCAATAAAAACCAGCCTTGTTAATTTAGCCTGAAAAGCTTTAATTACTTGCTTCTTGTGCGGCGTGTTTTGCCAGAGTCAACTACACCTTTTTTTGCAGCAGCTTTCTTTGCTGGTGCTTTTTTAGCAGTTGTTTTCTTTGCTGCTGTTTTAGATGATGTTGTTTTTTCTGGAATTGCTTTTGGAGCATCTGCTGCGCCGTTTACAGCAGCAAGGAGATCTTCTGATGATGACTGTGCAGATGGTTCAACATTTACACCACCATTGTCAGCTGGAGCGAAAGACTGGTTCAAGTCTACGCGTACTGTAGAGCGGCGGCGGCTGAATGAAGCAAATGCTGCATCCTGGAATCCCTTAGAAACACTGTGGAGGAATTCGTTAAGAACGTTAGCCATACCATCGAGTGTAGCCTTCTTGCGTTTGATAGATGTAATATCAATATCCATAAGGAGACCTGGCTGGATATGGAACGGATTAATCATATAATCGAAGCGGTCGAATTCTCTCTGGAGGAAGTCGAGACGCTCTTCCATAACACGGCGTTCAATCGGATACTGATAGTCATACATGCTCTTGAGTTTATTGCGCATGATGATGAGCTTACTGCGGATCTTATCTTTTTCATAAAGATAAGTCTGGTTCATCTCTTCAACTTCTGTATCGTTTGGTTTTACAAATGAAATTTCATCCCAAACTTTTGCTGTATCTTCATAAACTGGATCACCGCTCTTTGACTTGTAGCGTGATACAATCTTTCGTTTGTAAAGTGCTGCAAGGTCTTCAAAGTCAGCAATACGTGTAAAGCGTTTTGAATCATCGTAGTCTGTGTGAAGAACATCCCAGAGGTGATCAACTTCTGTTGCAAAAGATGCAAGCTGTACACGATATGCTTCACGTTCGTTGATTAACTGAGCATTGTCGTAGTACTTTAAGCGGATAGAATAGCGTTCATCAGGAAGGTTAGCAACATCTGTATCCTCATATTCACGAAGAATAAGTTCACGTGCATTCTTGAGGTTTTCAATATACTGATAACCCATCTTTGATGTATCAAGAATTGATGTCAAAGAGTTGATTGCTGTGTTGAAACCGCGGTTACGGATATTTTCTGTATCGATGATTTTCTTGAGGTTTTCACGGATATTCATCTGATCGAATGTTGCAGGATCAATTTCTGCACGAAGGTCATCGATGCGGTCAAAGAGTTCCTTAGCCATAATCTGATAGCGTTTAGACTTTGGATTGTCTTTTTCATCATCTGTATAATCTGTAACCTTCTTCATCTTTGCAAAGATGATTTCGCTGTCGCCCATTTCATCAAGGCCTTCATCGATTCTTTCATTCTTGATAACTTCAATTTCTTTATCAAGCTGTTCCATGATGTATTTAGAAAGAAGGTCTTTGATGAGGTATTCAACTGTTACCTGATAGTGGAAAATAGGACTGATAAGTTCTGAATCGAGGATGTTAATGGAAAGTTTAACATCTGTTACAGTCTTTGGTTTGCGTCCATTGTCTTTGAATGCACATTTTACGATAGAATATGCGTTTTCACCACGAACGAAAGCACCAACGTCTGTTTTCTGGCGAAGCAAAGAGTTTGTGAGTGTTTCCAAATCGTTTACACCACGCTGAACATGTCCCTGCAAGTGTCCGTACATGTTAACGATTGATTTTTCAATTTCACCAGTATTGAACTTATCTGCACCACCTACAGAATCGAGAAGGTCTGCAATCTCTTTTGGAGTATAGCGGTTCAAAACCTTCATTTCTTCTTTGTCAATGAAGTCACGAACCTTTTTAACCATCTCATCTTCTGATGTAACCATATAGCGGTTAAACATATTCTGATAGTTCTGGTTGAAGTAGTTGTACAGCTTTTCTTTAACACCACCCATGATGTCGAGTTGTTCCAATACTTCCTGTGGCAATTTTGCGTTTACGTGATGAAGAACCTTGTTAGCCTCTTCTTCGAGAAGTTTATTAACTTCTGCCTGCTGATCGCGGTAATCCTGAGCCAATGAGTTTCTTGAACCTACAGCACTTGGTGTGGTTGGGTCAAAAACGTTAGGACTCTTACGAATATCCATGCTGCCCATATAAATATCTCCTTATAAAATATTTTCGTGTTTTATCGGGTTTTTTACCCTACTATTAAGATTATAAATAATGTTCACTAAATGTAAAGCATTTTTTTTTTATTTTTTTTTATTTTTTTTTGCATTTTAATCAGTTTTTTTTTGAAAAAACACAAAAATTCTATCATTTTAATAGTTTTTTATGGTATAATCTGATATAAAGTTTTTATAATTCTTAGTTAATTATCCGGAGGATTGATATATCATGAAAAAAATAATGTGTATTCTTCTACTATTAATAACGGCAGTTTTTGTTTTTGCTACAGAAAGAACTGATGCCGGAACTTTTTTTATCGCCATTGACAAATCTCTTTCAATGGATGAAAGCGGCGCTTTCAAAGAAGTTCAATCCTGGCTCACCTCTGACTTTATTCCTAAAACCCTTACATCAGGCGACAGAATCATCCTTTTTGTTTTTTACGGACAGACAGAAAAAGTAATCGATATGACCCTTAATTCAACTGCTGATTTTGCTTCCCTGACAAAACAAATCTCCGGATTAAATGCTGACGGCCGCTTTACAGATATCGGTGGAGCAATTGATCTTGTAAGGAATGCCATTAATTCCTCTGGATCAAAAGGTCTGACTTCGATGATGTTTATCACTGATGCAAAACAGGAAGCAGACTGGCCTTCTGCCTATGCCGGCTGTTTTAACTTCAAAAACAGATACATGCAGCAGGATCGTGTAATTTCACACGGAAACAAATGGTACGAAATCCAGGTTAGAATCAACAGTAATCCGACAAGTTTTGCAAAGCAGCTCTATTCCATCATTCAGAATGCACCGCAGGAACGTGCCTACTGATTGTTTATGAAACGCTTTTACATCATTGTTTTTTCCATAGTTGCAGCAGTTTTACTTATCCTGCTTTTAGGTCAGAAATTTTTCTTTCCAGAAAAAAAACTTATTACAGGCAGCAAACTCATAATAGCCCAGTCTGCTAATGGAACAATAAACGAAGAAACCTCTGCAACTGAAACACTCACCTCTGACGAAACTTCCCTTACTTCGTTTATACCGCTAAAATCAGACGAAACCCTGATTGGCTGTCTTTCCAGTGACTTAAATGCAGACTCCTTTGAAGATCAGGTAATTGCCGTAAAAAATGCTCAGACCCCATTTATCACTTTAATTCCCGGTATCTATAATCCTCAGACAACAATGTATGAACGGGAAGAAGAAATTCCAACCGAAATAACCCAGGTAAAAACCTTTACTTTTACAACACTGGACATTACAGGCGAAAAAATAAATACGCTTTTATATACTGGTTTTACGGATAATAATGAATCCATTATGCAGGCTTTTAACGGCATAGTTGAGAAATCCGGGAATTTTTCCATGCACAAAATTATTGACTTAAAGACGGATGGAACTATATTTATAGAAGATTTACCGCGTTCTGAATCCTACGATCTGGGTTTCACAAAAGGCGAAAGTTTTGCAGTCTGGGTTTATTCTACGGATAATCAGGCATCCAGGAATTCTTTTGACCAGATTCAGACAAAATATGTTTGGTCAGCTGATTTGAAGGAATACATTAAACAGTACGAAACTCGCGTTACCGGGAAAAAAATTGCAGCAAAAGAAGTTGAACGCATTTTAGACGGAAACCCGGAAACTTTTTTAACCTTTCTGGACGGACTCTGGTACAGAACCTCTGGGACCAATAAAGAAACCAGATATCTGTTCTTTGACAAAAAAGAAAATGATGTAATTTTTTTATATGAATCAACACAGGAAATTTACACAATCATAAACAGGACTTTGCGCCGTTCTGGAATATATATGTCGCTCACAAATAAATCAATTCAAAATCTTTCAAGACGGATTGATGTTGCTCTTTTAGGAACAGATGAAATACGCATCAAGCTTACAGATGATTTACGTATGGTTATTAAAGAAGAAACTCTTTGGGACGGAACTTACAAAAAAATGTCCCAGAAAACGCTTAGTCAGAACACAAACCAGAGCACAGTTACAGACTTTTACAAACAGCTTCAAAGCGGAAAAAATCCCTGGTACACTTCTGATGGTGTAAAGGTCGAATTTGAAAGCTCTAAAATAAAAATACAAAGCGAAAAAGAAAATATCCGTGCTTTGTATTCTCCAGTAACAATAAAAAACGAAACCGTGTTACAGATTCGTTCTGAATCAAAAACTATTCCTTCGGGATTCTATAAGGTTAAGCGGAGTTCCGGTAACTCTGACATTGCAACTGATATTCTTGAACTAACTCCGATAAATGTTTCCACAAACGGATTTTTTAATTCAGGAAAAGCATCAATCCGGCTGGAAACAATTAAGTAAATAAAACGGACCTGGAAGAACAGCGGCTTTATTTGTAACTATTGCCGCCTCTGAACTTTTTGGATAATCAGCTTTCAGTTTTTCTGCATATTCAGTTTCACCTGTAACAAGCCATAAAGTTAAAAGCAGCTGAGGCTTTACAGATTTCATGGAAGCTAAGTCCAGATAGGATTTCATTATTACAATCGGTTCAAACTGAGCCTCTTTGTTATCAGCCTTGCAAAGATACCCCCACACTGTATACAGCTTAATTTTTGCCTTTGTTTCTTCTGAAGCTTTTTCCTGATTTATCATGGCAAGGAGAATTTCTGAAGTCATATAATCGCCGCGACAGAGAGCACAGCGGCTTGATGCAAGTTTCAGTTCATCAACAGAAACACCCGCAGGAGATTTCCCTTCCTGGTTCAAGGCAGAAAGCACTGAAGAAGCGACTGAATAATGTTTCTGGGCTTCTGAATAGTCGCCGAGCTGTTCATAAATATTTGCAGCAATCAGATTTAATATACATTCATCTGTTTTTAAATTTATTGTGTGTGCATATCCTGATATTTTTTCAACCGCCTGATTCACATCCGTTTCTTTTAAAAAAATATCAATCTGTTTCTGTGTTTCATCACTAAGTCCCTGATAATAATTCTTTACAGTCACTGTTAAAGAAAAAACAGGTGTAAACAAAAACACCAGCATCAGGAAAAAAAAGAAATGGCGCATTGTCCGTTTATAAATTAATCTGTGACTTATCATTTGAAGAAGAATTCGGATTTGCAGGAACTTCCTGAATTTCAGACTGCGGTTTATTTTTATTTTGTTTTACCTTTTCTTTTTTAGAAGATTTTTTTCCAAAGGTAAAAGGAATCATCACAAAAACACCGATTGCAAGAGAAATAAAAACTACAAGAAAAACAGGAACTGCTTCATATACTTTAAATCCAAAAGAAACAGTACATGTATTATTGTAGTTTACAAAAATAAAACCACATGCAAGAGCTATAATGATTAAGAAAAATATCATTTTAATTTTCATTGCTGTTATCCATCTGCCTTTATAACAGTTTACCCCTAAAAGTGTTACCGGTCAATTCTTTCAATTCACAGGTAACAAAGTTTCCTATCAGGCTTTGCGGAGCCTTGAACACTACACATTCATCCTGCTGGGTCCTTGCAAGCAGCCATTCAGGATCATCCCGAGAAACATTTTCCACCAGAACCCTTACTTTAGTACCAAGACGCTTTTTCATCTGACACTTCGTAATTTCCTGCTGCATATCAATAATCTTTGCAAGCCGCTGCTTTTTTACTTCAAGCGGAATCTGGTTTTCCATTGTGGCAGCCTTTGTTCCTTCTCTCGGATTGTAATAATACATAAATGCCGTTTCATAGCCGACAGTTTTCATCAATGTTACAGTGTCTTCAAAATCCTGTTCAGTTTCACCCGGAAAACCTAACATAACATCTGTTGTCAGCGACACCTCTGGAATGGCTTTACGGATTCTTGAAACCAGTGCCAGATAGTCTTCGCGGGTATAACGCCGGTTCATTGCCTGCAGAATTCTTGACGAACCATGCTGCACTGGAAGATGAATATGTTTACAAAGTACCGGTTCTTTTGCAATAACTTCGATTAGTTGGTCAGACAAATCCTTCGGATGACTGGACATAAAACGCACCCAGCCGATTGATGATTGCGTTTTGCGTAAATGTTCTGCAATCATCTGCATCAGTCCTGGAAAATCCAGAGATTGCGTTTCATCTTCAGGATTCTTCCAGATATAGGAATTTACATTCTGCCCCAGAAGTGTTACTTCCTTAACTCCCCGTTTATTCAGTAAGTCCAGTTCCTCAAGAATTGCCTGTGGTGAACGGGAAATTTCACGCCCGCGTACGTAAGGAACTATACAGTAAGTGCAGAAATTATTACAGCCGTGCATTATCGGAACATAAGCCTTAAAACTGCCTTTTTCATAAGAAAGCGGAGCAAAATCGTAAACAGGATCTTCATCAATTTTTGTCAATTTTCGATTTTGCTGCACGGCATCGATAATGTCATTAAAATGTGCTTTCTGAAAAGTTCCCACTACATAATCTACTACCGGAAACTGTTTTTTAAGTTCCTCTTTTAAGCGTTCTGCCATACAGCCAGTAACAACAAGCGTAAAAGAACTTCCCTGTTTCTGGCGTTCACGTCTGAGTGAGGTAAAATAGCCCAGTCGTCCATGAATTCTGGTTTCTGCAGTAGCCCGGACAGAACAGGTGTTTATTATGATTAAATCAGCATTTTGTTCTCCCAGAGTTGCCTGCGTCCAGCCCCTTTCAATCAGCAGCTGTTCAAGCGAACTGGATTCTGCCTTATTCATCTGGCAGCCGTATGTTTCAAAAAAGTACGTCATATTCTTAAAACAATCTATCATATTTTTTTATAAATTGACAGTCAAAACAGACTCTTTATTTATCAAAAATAACTTAATATTCCTGATAAGTTCATCTTGTAACTTTTAATCCAATAAAGTATTTTTATAATAGATGGAGTTAATAAATAATGAAAAAATCTTTATTTCTTATCAGTCTAGCTGTTTTAATTATTACAGGATGTGCATCAGCACCAGAAGTTTTTAACATTGAAGAATATGGTCCTGTTTCAATCATCGAAATGTACACGAATTCACAAGTTTCAATTTATGAAGATTATGACGATACATCGGGTTTTATATCCAAATACATTGAAAAGATAAGAGATGAAGAAAAACCTTTAAGCACTATGCGCTTAGGTAAACTTGCCGAAGCAAAATTTCTTGATGCAATAGAAGGCAATAAAACCTTTCTTTCAAAGGAAGAAACAACAAATGTACGGGCCTATGTAAAGCAGGAAAAAAGTTCAATAAAAAATCACAACCAGGCAAGGCTTATCGAAGGCTATAAACTTTTCAATGAAAACGATTCTCAAAAAGTTTCCTATATATTGAAAGAGCTGAATGCAAAAACTGCAATGTGGATTGATTTTGAATTTAATAAAATTATTCCGGATCAGATAGAAAAAGAAATTAGATGGGGCGATATTCATGCTCTGGTAACTATGAAAGTTCAACTGAAAGACATAAAGGGAAAACTCTTATACAAAAAAGAATATCAGGCTTCTTCTACAAGTTACACGCACGCAACTTCAAGCAATATGAAATATGAAGAACAGGTTGAGTTTGCCGAACTTTTCCCGGATGTAATAGATGAAGTTATTCTGCAGTTTTTAGAAGACGTTAATTTAACGCCTAGAGTCAACCAGCAGAAGGAACCAGAACTTCCGAAAGTGAATGTTTCTTCAGAGTTAGAATCACAAGAATCAACCGAACTAGTTGAAGCAGAAATACAGGAAGAAACGGCATCAGAAGAAATAAGCCAGTAACCTGATTCAAAACCAGTTTTTTATTGTATCAATACATCATTATTTTTTCTTTTTGGCAGCGGCATATTTTCTAAAGACTTCGTCCAGAGTTTCAAAATTATCTGCCACAATTGCAATGTCATCAGGATGTGTTACAGTACGAAGCTTTTCTATTGTTTCTCCAGCCATTCGTTCTATAATGCGCTGTTGTTTCGGATTTTTCAGCAAAGTTCTGTCATAAGACACAATTCCGTATGCATTGGATATTGCAAAATAAACAGCCAGTGGTTCCCGGCTTTCGATGCCATAGTTCTTTAGTGCTTCATTAATTGCATCAAAAGACTTGTTTTCAATGCAATACTTTTTCACTTCAGCATACTCGGGGTCTTTTGTTTCTCCCAGTTTAAAATTCTCCAGTGCAGCTCGTATCTGCTCGTAGTTTGCTGCAAAAGATTTCACAAGACTTTCAGTAAGAACTGCCTCTGGCGAATTTGTTTCAGAATACACTGTTTTATCAGCATCTGTTAAGGAATTGTTTTCCTGAGCTTTCTGATTCTGTGCTTCCTGCTTTGCTTTCACACGCTCAGTGCTTTCATAAATACGCGGTGCTAAAGGATTAAAATAAAAATACACAACAGCAACCGCGACTGTTACACAAATCCCGATAATTCTGGTTTTAGACATTTTTCTACTCTGAAATCTCTTACTCAACGATTACTTTATCAAGTTTCCAGATATCGCGGACATAATCTTCGATTGTTCTGTCCGAACTGAATTTACCAGAGCGGGCAATATTCAACAATGCTTTTTTTGCCCACAATCTGCGGTTTGAATATTCAGCAGCAATTTTTTCCTGAGCCTGAACATAAGCATCGAAATCTGCAAGTACATAGTAGACATCAGCACGCTGACCTTCAACACCGTAAACCAAAGAATCATAAAGTTCCCGGAAAATCTGATGTGTAGTATCATAAGTACCATCAACCAGCTGATTCACAACCTTTGCAAGTTCTGGATTTCTGTCCATGTATTTCTGAGGATTGTAAGTGTGTGCATTTTCGATTGCAAGTATTTCTTCTGATGTTAGTCCAAAGATAAATGCATTCTCCGCCCCAGCTTCTTCAACAATTTCAATATTTGCTCCGTCCATTGTTCCCAGTGTAAGAGCACCGTTAATCATAAATTTCATGTTTGAAGTACCTGAAGCTTCTTTACCTGCAGTAGAAATCTGTTCTGATACATCGGCTGCCGGGAAAATTTTTTCTGCAACTGATACACGATAATTTTCTACAAACACAACCCGCAGTTTTCCGCGAACCCGAC
>JAEEGL016893362.1_pt1 | contig 16105 bp, 10 predicted proteins | sample 9134231 | NCBI WGS metagenome assembly JAEEGL01 (sample SAMN16246548, study PRJNA631951) | gut metagenome | biome: gut microbiome; feature: rumen; material: fiber-attached | host: Bos | place: Iran: Karaj | collected 2018-10
CAGGGCGGTATGGGTAAGAGACAGGCCGAGGAGAAGAAGGCTGTGGAATGCGGTTACTGGCAACTGTGGCGCTACAATCCCGCTCTCGCTGCGGAAGGCAAGACTCCGTTCAGCCTCGACTCTAAGGAGCCCAACTGGGAGAACTTCCACGACTTCCTGCTCGGTGAGGTTCGTTACCTGTCAGTTAAGAAGGCTTATCCCAACGAGGCCGAGGAGCTCTTCGCCGAGGCTCAGAAGATGGCCCAGATCCGCTACAAGACCTACGTCCGCAAGACGCAGGAAAATTGGGAAGACTAACCTAGCCCCCTATTAGGGGGTTGAGGGTTTGAACGACCGCAAATACAAATTGGAGCACCCGACAACCTCGGATGCTCCTTTTTCGTAGTTAGTCAGAACCGTCCCCAATTTTCTCTCTTATTTCAAGATAAGATACTGGAAAGGCTCCAACGCAATGGTGTCATCAAGACGACTTTCCGCGTCCGTCATTTCATTTTTCACCTCGTGACCTACCCATTGCTCTGGAATCTGAACCGTCTTGGTCTCGTTACGCACATTGACGAGAACAAGGAAAGTTTCGTTGGTATCTGCCTTTTCAAATACCAATACATCATTATCGGGATAGGTCGTCAGTGAGCCTTTGCGCAATGCAGAATGCTCGTTGTACAACTCTATCAGTTTCTTGTATTCCTGATAAATCTCGGACTTAGCCGTCCAGTCCACAGGTACATATTTAAAGAAATTAATAGGTTCGGGATAGCCTACTTCCTGAGAGCCATAGATGAGCGCACCTCCGTGCGGGAAGATACTGGCCACATAGGCTGACATAGCGCCGCGGTCATTGGTGAACTGTACGCAAGGCTCCACTTTCGTAGCATGGTCGTGGTTAGTGGTAAAGCGCAACTTCACCTTGCCAGCTGGCAGACTATCATATTCTGCCTTATCAGCCTTGATGAGGTCGGAGGCAGGAGCGCCTTTATACACCTTCACCAGTTCGTCCTTATAATCCCATCCATAATTCATGTCGAAACCTCCCACGGTGAAGTTATCCAAGTTCTTACCTTCTGCCAACATCACGATCTTACGTTCGCCTGCTGCCTCACGTAACTGTGTGATAGCGTCCTTCCAGAAGTCAGCAGGCACACCATCGGCCACATCACAACGGAAACCGTCAATGCCAACTTCGACAATCCAGAACTTCATGGCGTCAATCATCGCCTCGCGCATGTCCTTATTGTCATAGTTCAGGTCGGCAACGTCTTCCCAATTCCAAGGTTGTGGACAAATAATCGTGTCAGCCTTCTCGTCACGAGTGTACCAATCGGGATGCGCCTTCACCCACGGATGGTCCCACGCCGTGTGGTTAGCCACCCAGTCAAGGATGATACCCATGCCATGCTCATGACATACCTTAACAAGATTCTTGAAATCGTCGATAGTTCCAAATTCAGGTGCAATGGCTTTATAGTCACGGATACAATAAGGAGAATTCTTGCCCTTCTCGATACCGATAGGATAGATAGGCATCACCCACATCATGTTAACGCCCAAGTCACGGATACTGTCGATACGTGCAGCAACTGCATTCAATGATTTCTCAGGGGCGAATACACGAGGATTTACTTGATACATGGCGATATCAGCCACTTCTGGCACCTGAAATGCCTCACTCACGTTCTCTTTTCCGGGCTTACAGCCCACAAGTGCTGCAACGATGCAGACAACTAAAAATAATTTCTTCATACGTTTTGTATTGGTTTTTAGAAAATAATGACTAACTAAGATGTTATCTTTTCTGCTGCAAAGATACAAAGAAAACTTTTACGCTCTCTTTCCGTCCTGTAGAATAATTACCATATATACATGCAATCGGTTGCATTTTAGAATGTTTTATGTTGTCTGTCACAAGACAAGCATCCTCTTTCTCGTGAATCGTTTTCTGGATAATCATATTGTCACAAAGGACTTAATATCGAATTAAAGTTTTTTAAGAAAAAAAGTGGGGGGTTCGGATAACAACGTATTGATATTTTTCGTAACTTTGCACCGCTTTTAAAAGTAATGTTATACACACAAGCTTGATTATCAAGTATTTAGGAGAAATTATAAAGGTAAAAGATGAGACAATTAAAGATTCAAAAGAGCATTACGAATCGTTCGAGCGAGGCACTGGATAAGTATCTCGTTGAAATCGGCCGTGCACCTCTGATCAGCATCGATGAGGAAATCGAACTGGCTCAGAAGATTCGCAAGGGCGGTCCTGAGGGCGAGCGCGCCAAGGACAAGCTGGTGACGGCAAACCTGCGTTTCGTAGTCTCTGTAGCCAAGCAGTACCAGCATCAGGGACTGACGCTGACTGACTTGATTGACGAGGGTAACATTGGCCTGATTAAGGCCGCACAGAAATTTGATGAGACACGTGGCTTTAAGTTCATTTCCTATGCCGTATGGTGGATTCGCCAGAGCATTCTGCAGGCCATTGCCGAGCAGAGCCGTATCGTGCGTCTGCCGTTGAACCAGGTAGGTTCGCTGAACAAGATTAACCACGAGATCAATAAGTTCGAGCAGGAGTTCCAGCGTCATCCGAGCATTTCGGAGTTGAGCGACGCTACGGCTCTGGACGAGGAGAAGATTTCACAGTCTATGCAGGCTGACAGTCATCATGTGTCGATTGATGCGCCGTTCCAGGACGGTGAGGACAACTGCATGCTCGACGTGATGGCTTCGGGTGATGACTCGCGTACCGACCGTCAGGTGGATCACGAGTCGATGGCCATGGAGCTGAACAACGTGCTGCAGAAAGTGCTGAAAGACCGTGAGATAACGATTATCCGCGAATGCTTCGGCATTGGATGCCACGAGAAGGGCTTGGAGGAGATTGGCGACCAGCTGGGACTGACCCGCGAACGTGTTCGCCAGATTCGCGAAAAGAGCATTGCCAAACTGCGTGATTCGGGCAATGCACGTATTTTAATGAAATATTTGGGCTAAAAGTTTTGCTGCTCCGAAAATTATTTGTAATTTTGGGGGCGTGAATCAGAAGCTACACATAGCAATACTGCTGATGCTGGGCATGATGACTCTCTTCATGCCCAGTATTTGTTGTGCACAGGAGAATGACTCGACCATCCTGAACCGCATCTGGAATTTCCGTCGGAACTTCAGTGTGCCTGTGACAGGACAGGAACAGAATGTCTACCTGCGCTACAGCTTCAGCATTAACCGCCGTAACCCTACCCTGTTCCTCGTGCCGACGATGTATGTCATTGCCGAAGGTGACCGACAGTTTGTGGGCGAGTCGTACGGCAAGCTGCGCTATCGTGACGTCGGTGACTTCGACCTGCACCGTCAGGTGGTGTGGGGCACCATTCCTCGCAACCGCATGGCTATGCCCGCCATGGTAGAGTTTATGAGTCCCAACCTGTATAGCGTATCGCTGTATCCTAACCATCTGCTGTCGCCTTTTCACAGGTCAAACCATAAATATTACACCTATCGAGTGAAGACAACGGGGGACATTGCAACCATCAACTTCCGACCAAAGGGCAGCTACAAGGAACTGATCAAGGGTAATACACAGCTGGTGTGGGGCATGGCTATGGCTGATGTGCATACAGGCCAACTGACAGAAGTACGCCTTGAAGGTGAGTTTGACATGATACGTTTCAAGGTAACGGCGAACATGAACCGTGAAGACCCAAGCTCGCTGTTGCCGGAACGGTGTACGACACAGGCTGTGTTCCGTTTCCTGGGCAACCACATCACGTCCTATCTGACCGCGGTGTATAACTGTCCCACTACCCTGCCCGACTCGTTGAACTGTGTACGTGACCGTCAACTGATGGACCAGTTGCGCCCCATGCGTCTGAACAACCATGAGGAAACCATCTATAATATATATAATGAACGCGAGCAGGCCGAGGAGGAAGCCCGCGAACTGGCAAAATTGAAAGAGCCTCTGGACAGCACTGAGCGCAAGGAACGCCGTGACTGGCTGAAGGAGATTGCCTGGGACTATATTGGTGACAACCTGTGGAACGGCAACAAGGCCGAGGTTGGTAACCTGTCAATGCGCATCTCGCCGCTGTTCAATCCGCTGGAACTGGGTTACAGTCCCAGCCGTGGTCTGCGCTACAACCTGAAATTGGGTTTGCGATACTCTTGGAACACCCATCGCTTCCTGACTTTCAATCCACAGTTCGGTTACAACCTCAAGCAGAACCAGATTTACTATACCCTACCCCTACGCATGGACTACAACCCTAAGCGTAACGGCTATGCCGAACTGCGTATAGCCAACGGCAACCATATCTCGAGCGATGAAATGGTAGACGACTTCCACACCATTATGGGCGATTCCATCGACATGCCGGAATTCAAGGACCAGTATATACAAGCCGTCAACAACGTGGTAGCCTATGACTGGCTGGAAATCATGGCCGGTTTGGTATTCCACCGTCGTACATCGCTGAATGCCGAACTCATGAAAGAAGCTGGCATGGAATACGAATACCGCAGTTTCGCCCCCATGCTGACCGTTCGTCTGACCCCATGGCACGACGGACCAACCCTGACAGCCAACTATGAACGGGCTATTGATAACATTTTCCATTGTAACCTGGAATACGAGCGATGGGAATTTGACGCCGTATACAAAAGGAAACTCAGAAGTCTGCGTTTCTTCAATGCCCGTGCCGGAGCAGGCTTCTACACCCAGCGCAACACAGGCTATTTCGTCGACTACGCCAACTTCCGCGACAACAACCTGCCGCACGGCTGGGAGGACGAATGGTCGGGTGACTTCCAGTTGCTGTCAAGCCGTTGGTATAACCAGTCGCGCTACTATATCCGTTCCAATGTGTCGTATGAAAGTCCCATGATGGCCCTATCGTGGCTGCCTGTCATCGGTCGTACCATCGAGAAGGAACGCGTCTATCTCAGCGCACTGTCTATACAGCACACACGTCCATACTTTGAACTGGGCTACAGCTTCAGCAACCGGTATGCTTCCGTCGGGCTGTTTACCAGTTTCCTGGGATGGAAGGCACATGAGGTAGGCTGCGAATTCACCATAGAAATCTTCAGACGATGGTGAAGAAAGGTATCATCAAATATGACAGAAAACAATGAGCAAAGCTCTGACAGTATATAAGGCAAGTGCCGGCAGCGGCAAGACATTTACGCTGGCTGTAGAATACATCAGACTGCTGGTGGAAAACCCGCAGAGCTATCGGAATATCCTGGCAGTAACATTCACCAACAAGGCCACCGAAGAGATGAAGATGCGCATTCTGAGCCAGCTGTACGGCATCTGGAAACAATTGCCTGACTCGGACGACTACCTGCAACGACTTCTCGTACTGACGGGGTTACCCGATCAAATCATCTCCCAGCGAGCTGGTGAAGCCCTGCACCTGCTACTCCACAATTACAACTACTTCCGAGTGGAGACCATTGACACCTTTTTCCAGAGCGTGCTGCGCAACCTGGCCCGCGAACTGGATTTGACTGCTAACCTGCGTATCGGACTGAACGACATACAGGTTGAGGAACAGGCCGTCGACCAGCTTATCGACTCGCTGACCCATCAGGATGTCATATTCCAATGGCTACTGTCATACATCATGGAAACCATCAGTGACGACCGCTCATGGAACATCATCGGACAGGTGAAACAGTTCGGACGAACCATCTTCCGCGACTACTATAAGGAGGAGAACAACGCCCTGAACGACCGTATCGGACAGAAGGGATTCCTTGAAGCATATGCCAAACAGATGCGCCAGATCCGCAACGATGCCAAAGAGCACATGGAACACATAGCCAAACGGTTCTTTGAAGAACTGGAGGCCGAGCACATTGATGTGATAGACCTGAGTTATGGCAAGACGGGAATCTATGGTTTCTTCATAAAGTTAAGCAGCGGACAATTCGACGAAAGCATTGTAGGTAAGCGTGTTACAGACTGCATGGAAGATGCATCGAAATGGTATTCCAAGAAGCATGAACGAGCAGAGCTGATTCATATGCTGGCCGAGAGTACGCTTATTCCGCTGCTACGTCAGGCCATTGAGGAGCGCCCCAGACAATACAGGCTGTATAAGTCGGCAGACCTCACGCTACGCCACTTGAACCAATTGCGCCTACTGGAACATATCGAACGGAAAGTACGCCTGATGAATGACGAAGCCAACCGTTTCCTATTAAGTGACACCCAACAGCTGCTGCATGCGCTCATCAAGGATAGTGATTCACCGTTTATCTTCGAGAAGATAGGTTCCCAATTGGAGCATGTCATGATTGACGAATTCCAGGATACTTCTACCGTACAGTGGCACAACTTCAAGGTGCTGCTGCAAGAGTGTATGAGTCATGTTGGCAGCCATAATCTCATTGTGGGTGACGTCAAACAGAGCATCTATCGCTGGCGTTCGGGTGACTGGCGGTTGCTGAATGCTATCGATACGGAATTCCCCCATTCTACCGAGACCATGGACATCAAACCGCTGGAAACCAACTATCGTTCGGAGCGGCATATCATCGAGTTCAACAACGCCTTCTTTACCGAGGCGGCACGTTTGGAATATGAAGATCAGAACGAGAACTATCCTCAGGGTGCCTCACAATTACACCATGCCTATGCTGACGTCGCCCAGAAGATTCCCGTCAAGCGCGGACTGAACGGCTATGTAGACATCCGTCTGCTGCCCCAGAAGGACTATCAGCAAAAGACCCTGCAGCAGCTGATAGAGGCCGTCGCCAGCTTGATGGCTCATGGCGTAGATTCCAAGGAAATAGCCATCCTTGTACGAACTAATCACTATATACCCCTCATTGCCGACTATTTCGCGCAGAATATGCCCGAAGCGCGCATTGTCAGCGACGAAGCCTTCCGGCTCGATGCCTCGACAGCGGTATGTTTGCTTATTCAGGCATTACACCTACTCACCCACCCCGATGACATGTTGGCAAGGGCTACCGTGGCCAAGATGTACCAAGGCGCACTGGATGCACCACTGCCCGAGGCATTCACAGAACATATCTCCGAGCTGTTGCAGATGCCGTTATACGAACTTGTTGAGAAGCTGTACAGCATCTTCCATCTGGAAAGACTGAACGACCAGAGCGCCTATATTTGTGCATTCTACGACCAGCTGAATCAGTTTACGCAGGACAACAGCACAGATATTGACGCTTTCATTAGGGAATGGGAGGACACTATCTGCAGCAAGACCATCCAGAGCAGTGAGACGGATGGCATTCGCATCCTGTCCATCCATAAGAGTAAGGGATTGGAATTCGACCATGTCATCATACCGTTCTGCGACTGGCGACTGGAGCATGCCGACATTCTATGGTGCCGGCCTCAGGTAGAGCCGTTCAATGCGCTCCCCATCGTTCCTGTCGACTATAGCCAGAAGCAGATGATGGGCACCATCTACGAAGGCGCTTACTTAGACGAACACCTGCAAAACACCGTCGACAACCTCAACCTGCTCTACGTAGCCTTCACACGAGCTGCGAAAAGCTTGTATGTCATCGGACGTCGCGAGGCCAAGAATACACGCTCGGCACTGATAGAGACCGTCTTACAGAATCTGACACTTGAGGGATACACCCTTGATGGTCTGGATAATGAGGACGACCCGATTTCATTCCGTTTCGGACATTTCGCAGCAAATAACGAACAGATACGCCGCAAGAAACCGTCGGACAATGTATTCCTACAACCTGTGACGCCAACTACAGCTACGATTAATAGTTTTGACGCGAAGACAGAGTTTCGTCAAAGCAACAAAAGTCGTGATTTTATCGAAGGTGACGACGAGGGTCAGGATCTCAGTTATATCAAGATTGGCAGTGTGCTCCACAACATCTTTTCCACTATCCGCACTACTGCAGACATTGAACAGGCTCTGCTACAATTACAACAGGATGGTATCCTATACAACGATGAAGTAACGCGTGAAAAAGTAACGGGGATGCTTCGAAAAAGACTTGAAGACAAACGCGTGAATAATTGGTTCTCAGAGCATTGGGATGTGTTCAACGAGTGTAGTATCATTTTCATGGAGAATGGCAAACTCATAGAGCGTCGCCCTGACCGCGTCATCACAGACGGACAGGAAACGCACGTGATAGACTTCAAGTTCGGCAGTCCTCACGAGGAGTATCACGAGCAGGTTCAGCAGTATATGCAACTACTGACCGACATGGGACTGCCCGAAGTACATGGCTGGCTGTGGTACGTTTATAGTAACAGGATCGAGGAAGTTAGAAGAAGATAGAGGAAGATATGAAGAGTTTTTTAGAATATGTTGCTGAAGATGTTATTAGGAAGTATGGCACCAACCTGTCGCGTATTGCCGTGGTATTCCCCAACAAGCGCGCCTCACTCTTCCTAAACGAATACCTGGCCCGGCAGGCAGGCAAACCCGTTTGGAGCCCGGCCTACATTACCATCAGCGAACTGTTCCGGCAGCAGTCGATACGTACTGTGGCTGACCCCATCAAGCTGGTTTGTGATCTTCATAAGTCGTTTTGTAAATGTACGGAGTCGCAAGAATCCCTCGACAAGTTCTTTGGTTGGGGACAGCTGCTACTCAGCGATTTTGACGATATAGACAAGAATATGGCTGATGCCGACCACGTCTTTGCCAACCTGCGCGACATCCATGAACTGGACGACATCTCATATCTGACGGAAGAGCAGCGTCAGATGATTAGCCGTTTCTTCAGCAACTTCTCAGACGACCACAATACTGAACTGAAGGAACGCTTCCTGCGCCTATGGAGCCATTTTGCCGACATCTACCACGATTTCAACGAGAGACTGGTCTCTCAGAGACTGGCCTATGAAGGCGCATTATACCGGCAGGTATGCAACGAAACGAGCACTCATAACTATCCCTATGACATGTATCTCTTCGTCGGTTTCAACCTGCTGCATCAAGTGGAGCAGCAACTGTTCAGCCGCTTGATGAAGGACGGCAAAGCCCGTTTCTACTGGGATTTCGACGAATACTACATGAAGAACCATGAAGCAGGACAGTTTATCGACAGATATCTGGAATATTTCCCTAACGAACTGGACACACAATGTGATGAAATCTACAATAATTTCAGGAAGACAAAACATGTCAGTTACATCTCTGCTCCGACGGAGAATGTCCAGGCGCGTTATGTCAGTACATGGTTGAGTGAGCAGAAGCGTAGTCAGGCAGGACGACGTACTGCCATCGTCATGTGTAACGAGAATCTGTTGCCTACAGTCATCCATTGTCTGCCAGGAAGCGTTGACAAAGTAAATATCACGACGGGCTATCCGTTGTCGCAGACACCTGTGGCGTCATTCATTCAGCTATACTTCACTCTTAGGCAGTTTGGGCGTACTCCCAGACTTGTAAGGGCTTGGAAAAGTCATCCTTACGCCCAATATGCAGATATGGACAATACGCTGGCACAACAGCTCAGACAAATTGCCACAGGTGCTAAGGAAACTATCCACGACCCGTTATTCCAGGAGTCCCTATTTCGTGCCTATACACTTATCAACCGCATGAATGAACTGATAGCCAGCGGTGATTTGCAGGTCGATGACATCACCCTACAGAAACTCACCATGCAGCTCATTCAGCAGACAGCTATTCCTTTCCACGGCGAACCGGCTGAGGGCATCCAGGTGATGGGCGTACTGGAAACGCGTAATCTGGACTTCGACCATGTGTTGCTGTTGTCATGTAATGAGGGAAATATGCCTAAGGGTGTCAATGACAGCTCGTTTATTCCCCACAGCCTCCGAAAAGCTTATGAGTTGACTACCGTCGACAACAAGGTGGCCATCTATGCCTACTATTTCCACAGGCTATTGCAGCGCGCCAAGGACATTACCATACTTTACAATAGCTCTACGGAAGACGGCCAGCGTGGTGAAATGAGCCGTTTCATGCTGCAGATGATGGTTGAGAGTCCCCATCGCATCGTCCGACAGCTGCTTCAGTCCGGACAATCCATACCATTACACGCCCCTAAAGCCATCAAGAAGGATGAGCACATGCTGGATACCCTGCTGCGTCACTTAACAGAGCCCAAGGCGTTGCTATCACCCACTGCCATCTGCAAGTACATGCGCTGTCAGCAGCAATTCTATTACCGCTATGTGGCAGGCATCAAGGAACCCGATGCATTAGATGATGAGCTGGAGATGGATAACCGTCTCTTTGGTGACATCTTCCACGAAGCTGCCGACATCATCTATCATCAACTGCCACAACGCATTAGCAAGGACATTCTCAACCATTTATTAAAGTCTAAAGTTGAGATAGAACGTGCTGTAGACACGGCCTTCAACCATGCGTTAAGACAGACACCGACAACAGGTCTGCATCTCATCAACCGAGCTGTCATCATCCACTATTTGCGTCAACTGCTTGAGATTGACAAGCGATTGGCTCCGTTCACTATCCTCGGTCTGGAGTGTGATGTAAAACGTCCATTGTCAATTCATCATTCGACATCTATTATGATTGGTGGTCGCATCGACCGTCTGGACCTCATCAATGAGGGAACTCCAGATGCTTGTATCCGCGTCGTAGACTACAAGACGGGAAGCCATCGGTTAAAACCTTTGGCTGACGTCGATGCCATTTTCCTACCAGAGAATGTCCACGAACACTCTGACTATTACCTGCAGACCTTTGTCTATGCCGAAATTGTCAGCCGTCAGCAAATCTCATCACCCATCCCCCATCATTCATCCCCCATCAAGGTCTCTCCTGCCCTGCTGTTCATCCAACATGCTGGAGTTGAAGACTATGACCCAACCCTGTATTTCGGTCGTGAACGCATCAGCGACATAGCAGTCTATTCCGAACGCTTCAACGAACTTCTGGAACAGACTGTCAATGAAATATTCTCACCTGACACGCCATTTACGCCAACTAACGACCTGAAAGTGTGCAGCACATGTCCTTATGCCCAGCTTTGTAGGCATTAGAAACCCTCAAAAATAGTTAAGGAAGATTAAAATATACTCCTAAAGTGTAAAATCAACACTTGGGATGAATCTTTTATGCTATTTTCCATTGTGGTTTGAAAATAAAGTTGTACTTTTACACCCAAATTCGAATAAGTGTAACTAAAAACTATTCATCAAATGAAAAGAACAACATCCTTTCTGGCTGGAATGACAGTAGCAGTAGCCCTGTTGACAGCTTGTGCCTCTGGTGAACAGAAGGCTCAGACAACCCTGTCGGGTTTGGAACCCGCCAAGTTCGACACATTGATTAACGAGAAGCCCGTCAAGCTCTACACGTTGAAGAACGACAACGGTATGGAGGTGTGCATCACCAACTACGGCGGACGCGTGGTATCCTTGGTAGTTCCTGACAAGGACGGCAAACCGACAGATGTCGTGCTGGGCTTCGACAACATCGCACAGTATGCTGACACGTTGAACTCTCCTACAGACTACGGTTCCAGCGTAGGCCGCTATGCCAACCGCATTCAGGGTGGTAAGTTTGTACTGAACGACAGCACCTACCAGCTGAAACAGAACGACGGTCCCAACTGTCTGCACGGCGGTGGCACAACCGGTTGGATGAATCAGGTATATGATGCCGAGCAGATTGGCGACTCGATTCTGAAGCTGACCATCGTTGCCGAGGACGGCGAGAATGGCTTCCCCGGCAAGGTGACTGCTGTGACGACCTACAAGGTGACTGCCGACAACATGCTCGACATTACCTGGGAGGCTGAGACAGACAAGCCGACCATCATCAACCAGACCAATCACAACTACTACAATCTGAATGGTGACTTCACAAAGCCCGGCTACGACATGGTGCTCTACGTGAATGCCGACAACTTCACACCATCAGACAAGCTTTACATTCCTACTGGTGAAATCAAGTCCGTTGAGGGTACTCCCATGGACTTCCGCACACCGCACGCCCTTGGCGACAGCATCAAGTCTGCGTTCGACCAGATTCAGAATGCCGGCGGTTACGACCACAACTGGTGTCTGAACACCTACAAGGACGGCAAGGGCGACGACACCGTAGTCTGTGCCAGTCTCTATAGCCCTGTTACGGGCATCTTCATGGAGATGTACACTAACGAACCTGGCGTTCAGGTCTATAGCGGCAACTTCCAGGGCATCGGCAACGAGCCTAACATCAAGCACAAGGGTGGTGTCTATCCCCAGCACGTCAGCGTTTGTCTGGAGAGCCAGAAGTATCCCGACAGTCCCAACAAGAAGGACTGGGTACAGCCTGTGCTGAATCCTGGCGAGAAGTATTTCAGCCGTGCTGCCTACAAGTTCTCCGTGAAATAAACCGTAAAAAGTAAATCGTAAAATAGTAAATCAATATGGCATTATTAGACTGGATTGTCATTGGCGTGTTCTGCCTTGCGCTAATCGGCATTGTAGTATGGGTCGTCTCTCAGAAGAACGACAACTCGGCAGACTATTTCTTAGGTGGTAAGGATGCAACATGGATTGCAATCGGTGCATCTATCTTCGCTTCGAACATTGGTTCTGAGCACCTCATCGGACTGGCTGGTGCCGGTGCTTCTTCAGGTATGGCTATGGCCCACTGGGAGATTCAAGGTTGGATGATCCTGATTCTGGGTTGGGTATTCGTACCGTTCTATACCCGTTCGATGGTATACACCATGCCTGAGTTCCTGGAGCGTCGTTTCAATAAGGAAAGCCGCACCATCCTCTCGGTGATTTCGTTGATTTCTTACGTCTTGACCAAGGTGGCCGTAACGGTATATGCCGGTGGTCTCGTGTTCCAGCAGGTATTCGGTATCGAGGAACTCTGGGGCATTGACTTCTTCTGGATTGCCGCCATTGGTTTGGTGCTCATTACTGCAGCCTATACCATCTTCGGCGGTATGAAGAGTGTGCTCTACACCTCCGTGCTCCAGACACCTATCTTATTATTAGGTTCGCTTATCATCCTCGTGCTGGGTATGAAAGCCCTGGGCAGCTGGGACCAGATGCTGGCCCTCTGTGACGTAAAGCCTAACTACGACGGTGCTACAGGCACGATGATTCACCTGATGCGCTCGAACAGCGACCCACAGTATCCTTGGCTCGGTGCCTTGGTAGGTTCTGCCGTCATCGGTTTCTGGTACTGGTGTACCGACCAGTTCATCGTACAGCGTGTGCTGTCTGGTAAAAACGAGAAAGAGGCACGCCGCGGTACTATCTTCGGTGCTTATTTGAAGTTGCTGCCCGTGTTCCTGTTCCTGATTCCAGGTATGATTGCCTTTGCATTGCACCAAAAGTATCTGGCAGCCGGCGGCGAGGGATTCCTGCCTCTGCTGGCTAACGGTAACCCCAATGCCGACGCAGCCTTCCCCACCCTCGTGGCAAAGATTCTGCCTGCCGGTGTAAAGGGTCTCGTGGTCTGCGGTATCCTTGCAGCCCTGATGTCATCACTCGCTTCTTTGTTCAACAGCTCGGCCATGCTCTTCACCATCGACTTCTGGAAGCGCCTGAAGCCCAACACCTCTGAGAAGAGTCTTGTACGCATCGGTCAGATAGCTACTGTGGTCATCGTTGTCCTCGGTATCCTTTGGATTCCCATCATGCGTTCTGTAGGCGATGTGCTCTACACCTACCTGCAGGACGTTCAGTCTGTACTGGCTCCTGGTATTGCCGCAGCCTTCCTTTTGGGTATCACCTGGAAGCGTGCTTCTGCCAAAGGTGGTATGTGGGGCTTGCTCTCAGGTATCATCATCGGTCTGACCCGTCTGGGTGCCAAGGTTTACTACAGCAATGCCACCGATGCTGCTGACTCATGGTTCAAAGCCGTATTCTACGACTTCAACTGGTTGTTCTTCTGTGGTGTCATGCTCGTTGTATGCTGTCTGGTAGTCATCATCGTATCGCTCTGCACCGAGGCTCCCGACCAGAAGAAGATTCAAGGTCTGGTATTCGGTACTTCTACACCCGAGCAGATTGCTGCCACCAAGGCCAGCTGGAACCATTGGGACATCATCCATACCATCATCATTCTGGGCTTCACCGTAGCCTTCTATATTTACTTCTGGTAAACCGAAAGAATTATGACTACGTTCTATTCAGAATTTCAGAAAGTTCTGCTCTCCGTCGACTGTATTATCTTCGGATTTGACCTGAGTGACAGCAAGCTGAAGATTCTCATCGGCAAGCGCAACATGGATCCTGGTCGTGGCGAATGGAGCCTTTACGGAGGCTTCGTCCGCGGCGACGAGAGTCTGGACGAGTCGGCAGACCGTACACTACGCGAACTGACAGGCATGCATGATGTCTTTATGCGTCAGGTCGGCGCTTTTGGTAATCTTGACCGTGACCCAGGCGAGCGCGTGGTGTCTGTGGCCTATTATGCCCTTATCAATGTCAAGGACTATGACGAGAAGCTTCGACAGAAGCATGGTGTTGAATGGGTTAATATCGAGAAGATTCCTCAGATGTACTCCGACCATAACATCATGGTGTCGCGTGCCCGTAAACTGATGCGTCAGAAGATGAAGACCGAACCCGTCGGTTTCGAGTTGTTGCCCGATCTCTTTACACTCACCCAGCTGCAGCGCCTTTACGAGGCTGTTGGTGGTGAGACGCTTGACAAGCGTAACTTCCGCAAGCGTATCAAAGAGATGGACTTCATCGAAAAGACCGAACTCATCGACAAGGTTAGTTCTAAGCGCGGTGCTGCGCTCTATCGTTTTAATAAAAAAGCATTCACAGAAGACAAAAACTTTAAGCTATAAGCTTAATTGAGAATTAATAATTATGTTAGAAGAACTGAAACAAAAAGTGTTCAAGGCCAATTTGGATTTGGTCAAACACAACCTCGTTATATTTACCTGGGGCAACGTCAGCGGCATTGACCGTGAGAATGGCCTCGTAGTCATCAAACCCTCTGGCGTGGAATACGACGTCATGAAAGCCAGCGACATGGTAGTGGTAGACCTCATGACTGGAAAAGTCGTTGATGGTGATCTCAATCCCTCGTCCGACACGCCGACCCACCTGGTGCTTTACCGTGCCTTCCCCGAAATCGGCGGCATCGTGCACACCCACTCCACCTATGCTACTGCTTGGGCACAGACAGGTATGGACATCCCCAATATCGGTACCACACATGCCGACTATTTCCACGACGGCATTCCCTGCACTGCCGACATGACTGAGGACCAGATGGCTGAGTATGAGTACAATACGGGTGTCGTGATGGTGAACCGCATCCTAAACGGCAATATCAATCCTATCCATACGCCGGCAGCTCTGGTGAAGAACCACGGTCCGTTTGCCTGGGGTAAGGATGCCGACCAGGCCGTCTATCATGCTGTCGTTGCCGAGCAGGTGGCCAAGATGGCTTACATCTCGTTCACACTTAATCCTAACACGACGATGAATCCCCTGCTCGTCGAGAAACACTTCTCGCGCAAGCACGGTCCTAACGCTTATTACGGACAGAAGAAGAAATAATATAGGAACAACGGATTACACGGATTTAACAGATAGATAATTGATAAAACCGTCAAAGACTATGCAATAATCCGTGCAATCCGTTAAATCCGTTGTTAAAAAATAATAGTTTATGAAAGCATTTGATAATTTAGAGATATGGTGGGTGACTGGCGCACAGTTGCTCTATGGTGGTGATGCCGTTGTAGCTGTTGACGGACACTCAAAGGAGATGGTCGACGGGCTGAACAAGTCGGGCATTATACCTATTAAAATAATATATAAGGGAACGGCAAATTCGTCGAAGGAGGTCGAACAGGTGATGCTCGCCGCCAACAACGACGAAAAGTGCGTGGGTATCATTACCTGGATGCACACCTTCTCGCCTGCCAAGATGTGGATTAAGGGCCTGCAGCAGTTGCAGAAGCCACTGCTACACTTCCACACACAGTATAACGCTGAGATTCCCTGGGCCGACATCGACATGGACTTCATGAATCTGAACCAGAGCGCCCACGGTGACATCGAGTTCGGACACATCTGCACCCGTTTGCGCATTGCCCGCAAGGTGGTCTGCGGCTACTGGAAGGACGAGAAGGCTCAGAAGCAGATTGCCGTCTGGGCTCGCGTGGCTGCCGGTGTTGC
>JAEEGL010591637.1_pt1 | contig 16104 bp, 12 predicted proteins | sample 9134231 | NCBI WGS metagenome assembly JAEEGL01 (sample SAMN16246548, study PRJNA631951) | gut metagenome | biome: gut microbiome; feature: rumen; material: fiber-attached | host: Bos | place: Iran: Karaj | collected 2018-10
AGAGATTGATTTCATGGCTATGGACGACCTGCCTTTTACTATCGGACAGTTTGTCTGGACTGGTTTCGACTATCTGGGCGAACCCACCCCTTATGATGGCTATTGGCCCTCGCGCTCGAGTTACTTCGGTATTTGTGACCTCGCAGGCTTACCCAAGGACCGCTACTACTTGTATCGTTCGCAATGGAATACCGGCGAGCACACTATCCATCTGCTTCCGCACTGGACATGGTCAGGTCGCGAGGGCGAGGTGACGCCTGTCTATTGCTATTCAGACTATCCCACGGCAGAACTGTTTGTGAACGGTAAGTCGCAAGGAAAGATTACAAAAGCTTCAAGTGAGCAGGTGAACTTCTACAATGCCAATGTTGAGAAACATACGCCTCAAACCATTTTTGATCGCTATCGCCTACGTTGGAACAACGTGCGTTACGAGCCAGGCGAGTTGAAGGTGGTGGTTTATGACGAACAGAACAATCGAGTAGGAGAACAGGTTGTGAGGACAGCTGGCAAACCTACAGCCATGAAGCTTGACGTGTGGACACAGCAGGGCAACACATTGAAGGCCGATGGTGATGACTTGGCATATGTCACCGTTTCTCTGGTTGATAAGCGCGGCGTTGAGGTGCCGGTGGCTGACGACCAATTAGTGTTTGAGGTAAAGGGCGCTGGCAGCTTCCGTGCTGTATGTAATGGTGATGCCACGTCAACTGAGGTGTTCACGGAACCTACAATGCGCCTTTTCAATGGTAAGCTCGTTGTGACGGTGCAGGCAGCCGACCATGCTGGCAAACTGCAACTGACGGTTCGCGACAAGAGTAATAGTCGTGTGAAGGCCTCGACCGTTTCGATAGACGTTAGATAGAGCATCGTCTAGCCATGGAATGATCTGGCTACCACCAAAAAGAACTGCGCCGCCATGTCCAGTAACGGAGATGGCGGCGCAGAATCTTTTTCAATAGCGTTTCTTGTATTTCTTCTTGTGAGGCTGAGGTGCACTGGGGCCACCATGTACACGTTCGTCCTTGCTGTTCACTTTGGATTTGTTTGTTCTATAAGATGGCTGCGGAGCATGATCGTATAGCTTAGCAATGAGGTCAGGGCGTCCCAAACGCCGCAGTTCGCGCTCAATGGCTTGGCGTTCCTCTGGTTTGTACCAAAAGAAGAACTGCCTTTGAGCCTGTTTCTCACGCGGAGTCTTGGCTGAGAATACAGGCTCCAGAGTGTAAGGATTATAGCCCGTGTACCACATCTCTGTGGCTACTGTCATGGGTGTCGGTGTGAAGTCCTGTACCTGTTCCAGGTGGAAATCAAGTTGTTTGGTGATAACGGCCAATTCAGCCATATCCTCAGCGTGGCATCCTGGGTGAGAAGATATGAAGTAGGGGATGATTTGCTGTCGCAATCCTTCCTCCCGACAGATGCTGTCAAATATTCTCTTGAAATCCCTAAATTGTTGGAACGATGGCTTACGCATCAGTTGCAACACACGGTCGCTGGTATGTTCTGGTGCCACCTTCAACCTACCACTCACATGCCGCGTGATGAGTTCACGTGTATATTGCCGTGCCGCAGCGTTTGCCTGCTCATCCTTCGACCGATGAAGCAGAAGGTCATATCTGACACCACTCCCGATGAAACTCTTCTTGATGCCAGGCAAGGCATCAACGGCATGATAGATTTCGAGAAGTTTCGAATGGTCAGTATTCAGGTTGGGGCATATCTGAGGGTGTATGCACGATGGTCGTTTGCAGCGTTCGCAGGCATTGAGGTTGCGCCCATGCATGCCATACATGTTGGCCGAAGGTCCTCCAAGGTCGCTTAGGTAACCTTTGAAGTCAGGCATATCAATGACCTTCTTCACTTCTTTCAGGATGTTTTCCTTCGAACGGCATGTGATGAACTTGCCTTGATGAGCGGAGATGGTACAGAAGGCACAGCCTCCGAAACAGCCACGATGGATATTGACCGAGTGCTTGATCATCTCATACGCAGGGATTGTCTTACCTTTGTACTTTGGATGTGGCAACCGCGTGTAGGGCAGGTCGAACGATGCGTCCAGCTCAGCAGTCGTCATGGGAGGGTAGGGCGGATTGACCACCACATAGAGAGCGTTGCCTTTGATTGAAGGAATCTGTTGGAGCAGACGGTGGGCGTGCATCATGTTCGACTGTTCTTCCACATGTCGGAAGTTCTCAGCTTGTGCACGCTTGTCACGAAGGCATTCCTCATGGCTGTGCAAGATGATGTCATTATCGTTGATTCCGCCTACGACATCGGCTTCTTTTGCTATATAAACGATTTGAGGAATGTTGTGCAACTCGCTGGTATCCACATTGTTATTATACGCATCTGCAATGGTAAGTATCACTTTCTCGCCCATACCATAGGTAATGATGTCGGCACCAGAGTCGCATAGAATGCAAGGGCGTAGTCGGTCTTGCCAGTAGTCATAATGGGTGACGCGTCGCATGCTGGCTTCAATGCCGCCCAATACCACAGGCACATCAGGGTAGAGTTGCTTCAGTATTTGGGTGTAGACAATCGTGGGGTACTCAGGCCTGCAGTCGTGACGACCATCGGGGCTGTAGGCATCTTCCGACCGTAGGCGTCTGGCAGCGGTGTACTTATTCACCATGGAATCCATGGCACCAGGCGCAATGCCAAAGAACAGACGTGGTCGGCCAAGTTTTTTGAAATCGCGGAAGTCACCATGCCAGTCAGGTTGTGGCACAATAGCTACTCGATAGCCTGCAGACTCCAGTGTACGACCTATCACTGCCGCACCGAACGACGGATGGTCGACGTAGGCATCGCCCGAGAACAGGATGATGTCGAGCTCATCCCATCCTCGCAGTTCACACTCCTTCTTGGTTGTGGGCAGGAAGTCGGACAGTTGATAGGTCATCAAATGCTATTCGTTGGATTACTTTTGCGTATTCGTCTTATTGTTCAGCTGCAGCCTCAGCCTCTGCTTTGCTTTTCCATTCAATGTAGAGCAGGACAAGCTGATGAAGACCGAATGCCTTCATGTTGTTGTTATAAACGACGTCGAGACACAGGTCGAGTAACGATTTCTCGCCTTGCTCTGCTTCCAGAAGCGAGCGAAGTGTAAACTTCAGTTTGTCAAGAACGGCTTCATCAATGATACCGTTGCTGTCGGTGAGATTACGCAGCAGTTGGTATTGGTCGATGGTCTTCAGGTGTTCGTCACTTACTTCAATGAAGCGTGTGCCTGATGCATTAGCTTGAATCTTATAGGTCATCGTGATAATTGTTTGATTGTTTCTTTGTTATGGTTTTACTTGGGCAGTAGGAATTGCATGATGCCACGCACGATGCTGTTGCGAGTCTTGTTGTCTTTGATGCACTCAATGGGGAAACCCATACAAAACGTCCTGTAGTCTTGCCCTTGGTAGGCAACAGCGGCACTGTTGCCATCGGCATATTGCAGCGCACAGTAGGCTGGCGATGCAGGTTGCAGGATGTCTGTCCTCGTTGCGGCATAATGTTCTTCGCAATGGTGGTTGTAGAAGTCGAACTTCATGCCCATGCCCATGACATTTCCTATTCGGTTCTGTACCAAAGCTGCCATGCCGTCTTCATTGGTAATGATAGTAGGCTTCACTTTCAGAACATTGCTCATAAAAGACTGCTCATCAGCTGTCAACATGTCGCTGGCAATGTAAGCACCACTTACGAGTACGTGGCCATGACGATTGGTGAATCGGCGGAGCACGTCCTGCATCTTTGTTGAGAAGGTCTTGTAGAATGATGCATGTTGAGTCGTAATGTCGGCCTTTTCAAGACCAAGGACCAGGTCAATGGCATCATAGTCTTTGATGTCGACTTTGCCTGCTTCCAATGCTTCGCTCGAACAACTGACGACGTTATATCGATGGGCCGAGCTGATGGCATCGGCATGTGTACGTACATAGTCAAAAGTGTTGCCGGCTATGTACTGACCTGCCAGTTCCGTGCCGCAATAGCCTAATCCACCAGGGCCTTCTATGCCCATGAGACGACGGTCGAAATACTGTTGATAACCACTCCATCCTGCCGTCGTGCCATAGCTTACGCCTAAATCTTGCTGCAGGTCAAAGCCTTGCAATGAGTCGGTATCAATGACTGCTGGTGAAGACAAGCGATGGAATCCATTGACGATAAGGACTGTATGGTGGGCGTTGGGTTCGTACGTCGCCGATAGTACCTCTGTGGGGAAGCTCTCACCGCCATTGTTGGTGGCAGTTACTTTGAAATGGTAAGGAATGCCAGGCTCCAGCTTCACGGTGAAAGAGTTCTGGCGAACGTGTTCACCATTGTCAAAACCGCCATGTCCGACAGCCGTATAAACGTTGTAACCACTGGGATGAGCGCTGCGTTCCAAACGATCGTCAACGGCTTGCCAACTCAAACGCACCTTGTCCTTTCCAACAAACTCAATATGGAAATGATTGGGGGCAAGAGGCTGAACGGTATAGTTGTCGTTGTGCATTCGCGCCACATGGCGTAGGATGCTTTTATAGATTGAACGTGCAAGGGTGAAGCGGAAGTTAGGATCTTGTGCCATGCGCATGTCGGGGAAACTCTGGTGGGAGAGCGTCTCAATGATGGCCGATGGCACTTCTGGCACACGCGTTTCCGAGTAGTTTCGGTTGTAGAAATCGCGACGCGGCCAAGAGCCGTATGTGCGACTGAGATCGCTGACCTCACCTGACAGAACTTCATCGGCCAACATTCGTGATGCTTCACGTGAGATGCCTGCCCCAAGTTTGCCATCGTTGAAGTCGGTCGTGCAGATGGCCAATGGGCCATAGATGGACTGGCCGTCAGGATTATATCCTGCATCGCTATGGACTGCCAACGTCATCTCTATAGGCACTCGCTTGCCTTCCATATTAGGCACGTAGGGTGAGCCACCAGCCAGCCAGTTGGTCATCAGCGAACGCACATTGATGTCATCAGCATAGTCGTTCACTCCATTCTTTGAACTGTATACGTCATAGGGGGCACCTGCCCATTGGGCATAGTAGCGGGCACCCTCAAACGAACGTGCAAAACCACTGGTCGAACCACCACGTGTGATGTTGCCCATTCCGCCTCCGAATCGAACGGCATCGGTTGTCACCACGCCTTCGTGATCGCTAAGGTTCGACACAACAACACAGTTGTCGATACTATAGCCCTTGTCGAAATCGAAACTGCCAAGATATACCCATGTGCCATCTCCCATCTGTTGGTTGACCTTAAAGGTTGTAGCCTGCCCCTGATGATAGACGGTATAAGTGGCATCGGGTATGCTCTTTGGCAACGTCTGGTAACTCACGTAGACGGCATAGCGTCCTTTTTCAGGAAAAGTGGGTTGGTAGGCCACTGTGCTTGCCTTCTTGGCTTTGCGTGTAGTGCGTGCCATGCGGGCTGTACCTGCCTCAAAAGGATTCTCTCCGTCGCTGTAGCTGCCACTATGCCAAGCAAAACCACGCATTGGCGTATTCTGCCAGTCATGTCCGACAGAGCGTTCGTGGTAGTTGTATGGCGTGGTGGCATCGTTGTCGACAATCACCTCGTGGCGTTGCCAGTCGCGTTCACGTGGGGTGAACACTACTGCACCGGCATTTTCCAGCATGGGTATAAGGTAGGGTACAACGATGGTTTGCGTGAACAAGTCCTCTGTGGTACCGAAAAGAAAAGGACGCTGCCATTTCCAGAAGCCTTTCTCCTGATCGTAGTATCGTCCGTGGCTTGCCCAGATGGATAGATGACGTCCTTGCAAGCCAGTTGAAATGTCGTTTGGCTTTGATACATTCTCCACCCATGGGGCGCCATGATAGTCAATGTCGCCCCATGTGGTCTGTTCCTGTGCTCCCAGTGTCGTAGCTGCCGTGAGCAGGATTGCAGTAAGTGTTTTCCTCAGCACTTTCAAATATTTCCGATCGTAAATTTCTCGGGATATTTTCCCTTGTAGTCTTTGAAGTATAGTTTTATGTGTCTCATGTCGCCTTCCAGATCACCAGTCGGCAAGAAGGACTCTGTACACTCAATAAGCCGACGTTCATAGTCAAGCCCATAGAGCAGGATAGGAATGCCTGCCTTTTGTGCAATGAAGTAGAAACCTTTCTTCCAGTCGGGATTCAACGAACGAGTTCCTTCTGGTGTGATGCATAGACGGAAGGTAGCAGCCTTGGATGCTTCGGCAGCAAGGTTGTCGGTCATGCTTGTCTTCTTTGTACGCCACACGGGGATTCCACCCATGCGTCGGAAGATAGGGCCGAGGGGCCAGAAGAACCATTCTTTCTTCATCAGAAAGTTGATGTGCATGCCTTCAGCGCGCATGTATAGCTGTCCCAACAGGAAATCCCAGTTGCTGGTATGTGGAGCCAGACAGATGATGAATTTGTCGGGGTGATCAACAGTAACGTTGGTCGTCCATCCCATGCGCTTGTATAAAAGCCATTGGCAGAAGCTTTTCATGATTACCCGAGGTTGCTGATGTGGTCAATAATTTCAGAAACCTGCTCGTGGAAGTCGCGTTTCAAGTCGTTGAAGAACTTCTTTGCAGGCAGTCCAGGCTCAGGATGTGAAATCCGGCTGATGAAGTCGTTTCTCAAGTTAATGATGCTCAGCAACAGAGATTCAACATTCTCTGTGTCAGGTGCTCCGTTGTACATAGAGGCCGCCACGCACTCAGCAAACAATTCGTCGCACACATAGTTGATCACTTGCTTCAAATCTTTCTTGTTGCTCATAATTTTATGTTTTAGTTAGGGCAAAGATAATAAAAAAAAGTGAATATGGAGCCATTTCAAGTAAAAAAAGTGCTTGAAAAGTGGTTTTCTTTCCAAAATCTTTCCATATCTCGCTGAAAAAGAGTAAATTTGCATGTGATTTTTGTTTGCATATCCAATTATTAGTCAATTATAGTAACGTTACAAACAATGAAAAAAAGTCTTTTGCAAATTGAACGTGCAGCTTATCTGCCCAAACTTCCGAAAGGATTGCAGGGAGCTGTCAAGGTAAAGGAAGGTGAGCCCACGCAGAGCGTAGGCAATCAGGAGGAAATTAAGGCATTGTTCCCCAACACCTACGGAATGCCCCTCGTAGAGTTTGTTCCTGGCGATGAAGTTAACACGAAGAAGATGAACGTCGGTGTCATCCTCAGTGGTGGTCAGGCTCCTGGCGGTCACAACGTCATTACAGGTCTTTTCGATGCCATCAAGAAGCTGAATCCCGAGAACCGCCTGTTCGGTTTCATCCTTGGTCCCGGTGGACTTGTCGACCACAACTACATGGAAATCACAGCCGAGATTGCCGATGAGTATCGCAACACTGGTGGTTTCGACATGATTGGTTCTGGCCGTACCAAGCTCGAGAAGGTTGAGCAGTTCGAGAAGGGTCTTGAGATCATCCGTCAGCTCGACATCAAGGCCATCGTTATCATCGGTGGTGACGACTCCAATACCAATGCCTGCGTGTTGGCCGAGTACTATGCAGCCAAGCAGTATGGCGTTCAGGTGATTGGTTGCCCCAAGACCATCGACGGCGACCTGAAGAACGATCAAATTGAGACTTCGTTTGGCTTCGACACAGCTTGTAAGACCTACTCTGAACTCATCGGTAACATCGAGCGCGACTGCAACTCTGCCCGCAAGTACTGGCACTTCATCAAGGTCATGGGCCGTTCTGCTTCGCACATCGCCCTTGAGTGCGCCCTTCAGACACAGCCGAACATCTGCCTCATCTCTGAGGAGGTTGAAGCTAAGAACCAGAGTCTCGACGACATTGTCAGCTATATTGCCAACGCTGTTGCAGCACGTGCTGCCAATGGCAACAACTTCGGTACCGTCATCATTCCTGAGGGTCTTATCGAATTCATCCCTGCCATCAAGAAACTTATCGCTCAGCTCAATGACGTGCTCGCTCTGCCTGAGGTAAAGGATATGGGCCGTTCTGAGCAGATTGACTTTGCCAAGAGCCATCTGACAGATGAAAACCTCGCTGTGTTCAACTCGCTGCCTACACAGGTAGCACGCCAGCTCGCTCTCGACCGCGACCCGCACGGAAACGTCCAGGTATCGCTCATCGAGACCGAGAAGCTGCTCTCCACAATGGTTGCACAGAAGCTTGAGAAGATGAAGAAGGAAGGCCTTTACACTGGTAAGTTCGCCGCTCAGCACCACTTCTTTGGCTATGAGGGCCGTTGCGCTGCTCCTTCCAACTTCGATGCAGACTATTGCTATGCCCTTGGCACCAGCGCTGCTCAGCTCATTGCTGCCGGTAAGACTGGCTACATGGCCATCGTGAAGAATACCACTGCTCCTTCCGATGAGTGGAAGGCTGGTGGTGTGCCCATCACAATGATGATGAACATGGAGCGTCGTAATGGTGAGATGAAGCCTGTTATCCGCAAGGCACTTGTCGAACTCGATGGCAAGCCCTTTAAGGCATTTGCTGCTCAGCGCGACGAATGGGCTCTCAACACCTGCTACACCTATCCTGGCCCAATCCAGTACTGGGGACCTTCTTCCGTTTGCGATCTCCCCACTCGCACACTGGCTCTTGAGCAAGAGTAGTCTTTGCTGATGGTTTGCAGACTTGAGGCTTGCATCAGTTAGATGATGAACGTCGTCGGTTGCAAGTATTGAGTCTGCAAACCATCTTTTTTGTTATTTGATGATTCTTTATTCACTCCTGCATTGACTAAGAAAAGGAAGAACCGACACAAAAAGAAGACTTTGCTGCAGCGCTATCCGCGTTGGGCATGGTGGGTCGGCGGCATAGGTGCCGTCGTTCTCTATGTGTGGGTGTTCTACTATTTCTTCGTCGGTCCTACTGGTTTTCGTTGGCGCGCGCTCTATGGCGATGCCCGCTATCCCGATGGTTACGAGATCCATGGCATTGACATCTCTCACTACCAAGGTACGATTGAGTGGGACAAGTTGCGCCATGCCCGTATCGAGGGGTGTCCCTTGCGGTTCATTATCATCAAGTCCACGGAGGGTTCTTCTATTCTTGACGAGAACTTCAACGACTATTTCTACAATGCACGGGAATATGGTTTCGTACGTGGAGCCTATCATTTCTGGAGCAATCAGTCCTCGGCTCGTGAGCAGGCCTACTACTTCCTCAAACAGGTGCATCTGGAAAAGGGCGACTTGCCGCCTGTGCTCGACATTGAACACAAGCCCAAGGAACGCTCTGTGGAAGATTTCCAACGCGATGTGCTCACATGGCTCCACATCGTCGAGGATCGTTACCACGTGAAACCCATCCTCTACACCTATTATAAATTTAAGGAAGCCTATCTCAGTGCACCCGTTTTCGATGACTATCCCTATTGGATAGCCCACTACTATGTAAATAAGGTGGAGTACAAAGGTCCGTGGAAATTCTGGCAACACACGGATGTTGGTCGTCTGCCTGGCATTAAGGGCTACGTAGATTTCAATATCTACAATGGTTCTTACTATGACCTGAAACAGCTTACCATTGGCGATTTCGAACATGAAGACGATGATGATGACGACGAATGGTAAGCATTATTGCCCGTAAGGCAATGCTTTTTCATCTTTATAGCTATGCTTTAGGGAGTGTATAGGCCTCCTTTGCAATGTGTATATGTCACCTGTACAGGTTGTATAGAATTTCTCTACTGTGCATATAAAAACATGCTCCCATTTCGTAAGTTGAATTGGGAGCATGTGTGAAGGGATGTTGATCGTGTTAGAATTCGCTGGTGAAGTGGAAGCGGATGTGCTCGAAGTCTTGTTGAGCCATCGAAAGCACATAACCTGAGTCCGCAAGGAATACATCGCGCCCCTCGCGGTCCTTAGCCATGTACTGATACTTACGCTTCTTGAAGGCATCGAGCTCTTTCTCATCATCAGCCTCCACCCAGCATGCTTTGTAGAGGTGAACGGGCTCCCAACGGCATTTTGCATTGTACTCGTTCTCCAATCGGTACTGTATGACTTCAAATTGCAGTTGTCCCACGGTGCCAATGATTTTGCGGCCGTTGAACTGGTTGACAAACAGCTGTGCAACACCTTCGTCCATCAGTTGGTTGATTCCCTTCTCGAGTTGTTTCGATTTCATGGGGTCATCGTTCTCAATGTACTTGAACATTTCAGGCGAGAAAGATGGCAGACCGCGGAAGTGAAGCAGTTCTCCTTCAGTCAGTGTATCGCCAATCTTGAAGATGCCATTGTCAGGCAGACCAACGATGTCGCCTGCCCATGCCTCGTCAATGGTCGATTTACGTTGTGCCATGAACTGAGTGGGCGACGAGAAGCGAAGTGTCTTTCCCTGTCTGACGTGCAGATAGGGTTGGTTACGCATGAACTTGCCCGAGCAAACCTTGCAGAAAGCGATGCACGAGCGATGGTTGGGGTCGATGTTGGCTGTAATCTTGAAAATGAATCCCGTGAACTTCTGCTCCTCGGGTTCCACCATTCGCTCCTCGGCCTTGGTGGGGCGGGGCGAGGGAGCTATCTCAACAAAGCAGTTCAACAGTTCCTGCACACCGAAGTTGTTAAGTGCAGAACCGAAGAACACAGGAGCGACCTCGGCTGAACGATAGGTTTCGACATCGAACTCTGGATAGACGCCGTCTACGAGCTCAAGGTCGTCACGCAACTGTTGTGCGTCGCGATCACCAACTTGTTGATCAAGCTGCTCGCTGGCAATGTCTACTTCCACTTTTTCCGTTACGCGTTGCTTGTCGGGAGTAAATAGGTCGAGTTTCTGTTCATAGATGTTGTACACGCCCTTGAACTTTACGCCTTGGTTGATGGGCCACGACAGGGGACGTACCTTGATTTTCAGTTCCTGTTCCAGTTCGTCGAGCAAGTCGAAGGGATCTCGTCCTTCACGGTCCATCTTGTTGATGAAGATGATGACGGGTGTCTGGCGCATACGGCACACTTCCATCAGCTTGCGAGTCTGTGTCTCTACACCCTTGGCGCTGTCCACTACGATGATGGCCGAGTCAACAGCAGTCAGCGTGCGGTAGGTATCCTCGGCAAAATCCTGGTGTCCAGGCGTGTCAAGGATGTTCACTTTGTATTCTATGTCCGACCCTTCAGGGGTGTAGTCGAACTCCATGACCGATGTCGACACCGAAATACCGCGTTGCTTCTCAATGTCCATCCAGTCGCTGGTGGCAGTCTTCTTGATCTTGTTGCTCTTCACGGCTCCGGCCACCTGTATCTGACCACCAAAAAGCAGAAACTTTTCAGTGAGCGTTGTCTTACCGGCATCAGGGTGTGAGATGATGGCAAATGTTCTTCTTCTTTCTATCTCTTGATTCATATTGTCTTTCAACGACGGGCAGCACGGGAGTCTGCCCCTACACTAAACTATCAACTATTAACTATCAACTATCAGCTATTAACTCTCAACTTTCAACTTTCAATAGCCCCACGCATTCTGCAAGCGACTCTTCCCAGTGAGGAATCTCAATGCCATAGGCATCTTTAATCTTCGTCTTGTCCAGGACTGAGTAGTGGGGACGCTGTGCTGCCGTGGGATATTCGCTGGTGTGAAGTGGACGTACTTGGCAGGTAGTGATGCCAGCCAGTCGGTGTATGGCTTTCGTGAAGTCGTACCACGAGCAGACACCTTCATTGGTGAAGTGGTAGATGCCTGGCTTGATACCCTGTTCGATGGCTACCATGATGGCACGGGCAAGGTCGCGGGCATAAGTGGGGGTACCTATCTGGTCGAAGATCACGCCCAGTTGCTGCTTCTCCTTGCCAAGTCTCAGCATCGTCTTCACGAAATTATTGCCGAAGGTGCTGTATAGCCATGCCGTACGGATGACCATTGTACGTTGACAAAGCTTCAGGACATTGAACTCGCCCACGAGCTTAGTCCGTCCATAGACACTGTTCGGGCAAGTATCGTCATCCTCTGTGTAAGGCGTATGCTGAGTGCCGTCGAAAACATAGTCGGTAGAAATCTGGATCATCCATCCTCCTCGTTTCTCAATGGCTTGCGCCAGGAATGCCGGTGCTTCAGCATTCAGCCGCTGACACAAATCCTCGTTGGCTTCAGCCTTGTCCACTGCTGTATAGGCGGCACAGTTTACAATGCCGTCAATCTTGTTCTCGTCAACGAAGTGCTCAATGGCCGCGATATCAGTAATATCGAGTTCGGCAACGTCAGTATTAAAATAGGTGTTCTTGGGGTCAGCCTTTTCCAACAACTGCATCTCGTTGCCCAGCTGTCCATTACATCCAGTAATCAGTATATTCATAATGGTTTATCTTTCATCCTTCATCCTTCATCCAAGATCAGTTCCCCCTGCTTGTCTTTTGCGTAGTAGTCGCTCAGCATGCCGAGCAGGGTGGTAATCTCTTGAATGGCATGTGCTGTGTTTGGGGTGATTTCCTTGTTTTGCAGGCGAAGCATCATTGTGCCATAGAGCGCGTCGAGACAGGTCTCAATCTCGTTCTTGTCCTTGTCGCCACGATTGCGTAACTCAACGATAAACGGCAGTACCTTATAATACTGTGATGTGTAGAAAGGAAACTTCGTGCTCTCCAGCAACTGCGCGTGCAGTTCCGTCATTTGTTGCAGCACTACCTGGTTAATCTGCAGATGACCGCCTTCGCGCTTGCCTTCCTGATTCATCATGGTCACGAGGTTGCCATACCAGTCGGTCATCTCTTCCAACTGTTCGTCGTCATAGTCGAAGCGCGAGATGTATTCACGGCGTATGCGGCTCAGCGAACAGTCGTAGGCGCGGATGATATCTTCCACTTGCCACATATATAGCAAGTATTCAGCAATACTTTTCTTACGTAGTTCTTGGGATATAAACATGTTCTAAAAGAAACGATAGAGATTGGTCACGGTGCCCAACAGCATGATGATACTTCCAACCATCACAGCTACACCGATGATCTGATTGATAATCTTAATTCCTTGCTCGTCAAACTTCGTGCGTATTTTGTCGACCAGCCACGTCAGTCCCCACCACCATAACAGGGCTCCGCCAATGATACTCAGGAAACCAACGACCATTTCAAACGGGTGGTCGGGAAGCACAAAGGCAAACTGTGCATAAAGAGCCATGAAAAGGAAAATAATAAGGGGATTGCTCAGTGTGATGAGAAATGCAGTTAGCGTATTATAGGTGAGCGTACCTTTCGTCTGTCCAGACTGGTGCATATTGCGGGTAGGGTCAGTGCGGTAGGTGTACCAACCGAAGGCCATCAACACCAGACTACCGATGATCTGTAGGTAGAAGCGTGTTTGGGTATTGCTCACAAAGTCCATAACGAAAGCCATGCCAAATCCCGTGATAGCAGCATAGATGATGTCGCTTGCCGCAGCGCCGATACCCGTCACAAAGCCATACTTACGGCCTTTCTTCAGGGTTCGTTGTACACAAAGCACACCAACAGGACCCATCGGAGCAGAGGCAATCATGCCGATGAGGATCCCCTTGAATATGAAATCCAAGATGTTTATGGGCAAATGGAATGGCATATCGACTGCAAAGGTACAAAAAAAGTTTGGAACTATCAAAACTTTTTCGTACCTTTGCACCATAACTCATTAACAAATAACTTAAAACCCAAAGTATGGATACACAGCAGATTTTGAAACCGTATGTGATCGGTTTGGATTTGGGCGGAACAAACTCCGTCTTCGGTATTGTGGATAGCCGTGGCGAAATCAAGGCAACAACGGCCATCAAGACACAGGGCTACGACAATGTTGACGACTATGTCAACGCTTGCGTGAATGCCCTTGAGCCCATCATCGAACAGGTGGGAGGCATCGAGCAGATCAAGGCCATGGGCATTGGTGCTCCTAACGGCAACTACTACAATGGTACTATCGAATTTGCTCCCAACCTTTCTTGGGGTCACGACGGCATCGTTCCTCTGGCTGCTATGTTCAAGGAACGTCTCGGTATTCCCGTAGCTTTGACCAACGATGCCAACGCAGCCGCCATTGGTGAGATGATCTATGGTGTTGCTCGTGGTATGAAGAACTTCATCGTCATCACGTTGGGAACGGGTGTTGGTTCTGGTATCGTCATCAATGGACAGTTGGTCTATGGCTGTGACGGTTTTGCCGGTGAGCTGGGCCACGTCATCGTACGCCGTGAGAACGGTCGCCCCTGTGGATGCGGTCGCAAGGGCTGTCTGGAAACCTATTGCTCGGCAACGGGTGTCGCACGCACGGCACGCGAATTGCTGGCCACTACCGAGCAGCCTTCGCTGCTTCGTGAGTTGAATCCTGAGGACATCACAAGTCTCGATGTGGCTATCGCTGCTGGTAAGGGTGACAAACTGGCTAATGAAATCTATGAGTTTACTGGCCGTATGCTAGGTGAGGCTTGCGCTGACTTTGCTGCATTCTCTTCGCCTGAGGCATTCATCTTCTTCGGCGGCATGACAAAGGCTGGCGATCTCATTATGAAACCCATTGAGAAGGCTTATGATGAGAACGTACTGAAGATCTTCAAGGGCAAGGCTAAGTTCCTGGTCAGCGGCCTTGAGGGTTCCAGCGCTGCCGTTCTCGGTGCCAGTGCCGTAGGATGGGAAATCTAACTCTTGGATTATTCAAAGCTAAAGGCTGCATCACGGTGTCGCGATGCAGCCTTTTGTATTAAAAGATTCAAGTTCCAAGTCTCAAGTTCCAAGTTCATTTTCAATTTTCAATTCTCAATTTTCATTTTTCAATTTGAAATCACTCCGTCGAGTAGTCAGCCACCATTTTCCTGTACATGCTGTACATGCGGGTTCTTGAGATGAAACCTTGCAGGTGATTGTCAATGTCAACAACCGGCAGGTTGAACGAGCTCGTCATTTCAAACTTCTTCATCACGTCTGCCATCGGGTCGTTCATGTTCAGCACGGCCTTCACAGGAGTCATCACTTGGCTGACGGTGAAGCGGTTATACAATTCTGTACGGAACATGATGTGCCGGATACTCGTCACGTCAATCTCACCGAGCAGACACCCACCTGCGTCGAGTACTGGAATGAAGCTGTTTCGGCTTTGACTGATGACGTGAATCAGCTTTCCTAACGGCATGTCAGGGTCCACTGCTGTATACTCCCGCTCGATAATGCTGTCGAGACTCATCAGTGTAAGCACCGAGTTGTCAATGTGGTGGGTGACGAGTTTTCCCTCTCTTGCCAGTCGGATGGCATAGATGCTGTGGGGCTCGAAGAGACTGATGATGATAACAGAGCTGACGCTAACGATGATAAGCGGTATAAACAGCTGGTAGCCACCAGTAATCTCGGCAATTAGGAAGATACCTGTCAATGGTGCGTGCATAACGCCTGCCATGACACCCGCCATGCCCAGCAATGTGAAGTTCTTCTCTGGCACTACCACACCTAACTGGTTGATGTTCCACAGTCGGGCAAAGAAGAAGCCGCTGAAGCCACCAATGAACAAAGAAGGCGCAAACGTACCGCCAACGCCACCGCCGCCATTCGTAGCCGATGTGGCAACGACCTTTGTCAGTAGCACCAAGGCGATGTACCACAGCAACATATCGCTTTGTCCATAGAATAGCGAGTTGTTCAGCATCGTATTCCAGTCGGCTTCGTTCTGGCCGTTTAGCAGGATGTTCAATGCCGAGTAGCCTTCACCGTAGAGTGCAGGGAAGAGGAAGATGAGCAGGCTCAGCGTGGCGCCACCCAAAGCCAGTCGTGCATAGCGGTTGTCTTTCATTTTACTAAAGACGCCTTCGCACACTTCCATCATTCGAATGAAATAAAGGCTGACTAGCCCGCAGAACAGTCCCAATAAAATACAGGCAGGGATGCGATCTATCTGCCATGCGCTGTCGAGGTGAAAACTGAACAGGGAATCGCTGCCTTCGAAAAGGTAGGTCAGGCAGGTAGCGGTGACACTGGCCGTAAGGATGGGTAATAGTGATCCCATCGACAGGTCCACCATTAGCACCTCAAACGTGAACACAAGTCCAGCCATGGGCGCCTTGAAGATACCGGCAATGGCCGCTGCTGCGCCACATCCTAAGAGCAACATGAGTTGTTTGTTGTCCAGATGGAAGCGTTGGCCGAGGTTCGAGCCGATAGCCGATCCCGTCAATACGATAGGAGCCTCAGCACC
>JAEEGL010821592.1_pt1 | contig 16104 bp, 14 predicted proteins | sample 9134231 | NCBI WGS metagenome assembly JAEEGL01 (sample SAMN16246548, study PRJNA631951) | gut metagenome | biome: gut microbiome; feature: rumen; material: fiber-attached | host: Bos | place: Iran: Karaj | collected 2018-10
AGGATATCCTCATCGAAGCGCGGGAGATCGACAAGTGCCGCAAAGAACTCTATGACATCATCTCCCGGCATAGCGGCCAGACGTATGACAAGGTCTTCCATGACGCGGACAGGAATTACTGGATGACCGCCGAAGATGCCAGAGCATACGGAATGATTGACAGGATCCTGGTAAAGCAATAGCCATGTATTTAGACTCTTTTGTTTTTGGGGAGAGTGACAAACATGTCTGTCCCAACAGGGTCCTGGCCAAGAAGGATCTGGGTCGGGTCGAATTTGCACCGGTCACGATTTTCTATGGAGGCAACGGTTCAGGGAAATCCACCGTTCTGAATGTCATTGCACGGACAATCGGGATTCATAAGATGTCCTACGGAAACACCAGTGATTATTTCCGCGGCTACACGAAGCTCTGCGAATATGAATCCTCGTGGGTGATTAATTACCGGAATGCCTGTTTTATCAGAAGCGAGGATATTATGGAAGGAATTATGGATATCCGCAGGACCAACCGTGAGACGACGGAACGCGTCTACCAGGATGCTGTCGTCTTGGATGATTATGTGGAAGGGCTCGCAGATAAACTCAGAGATCCGGAATCCATGGAACATTGGGAAAGAGCACTCATTACGAGGCTGGAAGCCTGAAACAAGGCACATATCCTATTATTCGCACGAAAATAGAAGATACTCTTATTTTTGCTACATTAGCAAAATGAAATCTGTCAAGAAAGACGAATACCATGAATAAAACTGATTACATCAAACAGATTATCAGGTTCAATGCCGATAAAAACGTCATCAGACTGAAGGAAAAGTACAACGAAGCTTCATTTTTTGAGATTATCGCAAAAGAAAGAAGTGAAACCACTTACAGCGCTTTCCTTAAATGGCTCCTGGAAGGAAAAGCGGTAGGCTCGGAAGAATTGTCTCCGCTGGTGATGCTGTTGGATATCCTTGTCAAGCGGACAGAAGATTATCCCTGCCCCGAGACAAGCGTTTCGCCTGAATTGAAGAACAAGATATTAACCAGGTCTTTAGCACTGAACAATATTACTGCGACTGTGGAGAAATCTGTCGGCAGCCTGGCAAATGAGATTGTTGATGGCAATGCAGTTTGCACTTCTGACCAGTTACGTGGAATAGCGGCAAAGAGTGTCGATAGGATCGACATTATCCTGCAATGCGACGTTTCTGCAGAAGGAATGAAGAGCCGACCGATGCAAGTCATCATCGAGAACAAAATAGACGCCAAAGAAGGACGGAAGAAAAGCAATGGCAAGACCGGTATTGCCATGTATGATGCGGCATCCCAGACTGAACGGTATTATATGGCCTCTCAGCGGGATGACGTCTATCAATGGTATGTCTATCTGACGCCGGAACCGTCAATCCCGGAAAAGCATTATTCCAATGAAAAAGGTCCGACGGATCCCCATTTCATCCATATAACATATCAGGATGTCCTTGACGGGATCATCACCCCTCTGTTGGCATCGTCATCTATTTCCTCTCGTGCCCGTTTCTTCCTGGAGGAATTCAGGGACCAGCTTACTTTCCCCAGCCTTAACGGCGCGTCCGTCCAACCCAGCATTGCTGTCGGCAATGACCAATCCAAAGCATTGACATCCATCTGGAAAGATTATGAAGCGTTGATTACAGATGCCGCTCTGGCAGCTTCTGAAGGAACTTTCTGGAGAATCGGCGATGTGTGGTACGACCATCAGCCGCGCGTTGAGTTGGCGCTTATGTTGAAGGAGTTGGGTGCTCCGGAAGCCGATAGTTTCCTCACGAGGGACACACAGGGGATAATTATTACGAGGAAAGGACTTCATTACAAAGAAATTGTCAAAGCCGCCGGGAAGAACGGTATAGAAACAGAAATCGCCGAAAAAGATTTTGGAAACGCTCAGGATTTGTTGGCTGACTTCTGGGACAGGAACAAACGCTTTTTAACTGCCCTTCTCAGCGGTATTGAAGAAAAGGAAAACGTCTTAGCCTTGGCACAGGAAGTCGCAAAACGCGACACGACCAAATATACTGTATTCTTTGATGGGATAGTACTTTCGAAGACATCACCCAAGGGCGTTGCAGCCTGGACTATCGTCAGCAAATGGGCTCAATTGTATAAGGCGGCCGGGAAGAAACTTGACTTGGAGAGTCTCCGAAAAACATTCCCCAGGACTTGTAACCCTTACTATGAACAGGGGAAATGGTATAAACATCTGTTCTACCCCAAGGATTCTTGCATTTATGACGGAGAGAAGGGTGACGGAAGTGTTCCCACAAGCCATTGGGACATCGATTTTAATGGAAAATACGATATCCAGACCGATGATGGGCCGGTCGTTTTCTTGAAAATGTGGCGCAAGGATGCCCTCGAGCAATTCATTGAGAAGGCTGAGGCTATGCCCATCTTTCAGGGCAAACTCAGTGTCGTCTCAGAAATATAAAGGCCAGGACCAGCAGGATCACGACGACAGTGCAGACGATTGACACCAGGGTTTCGTTCCAACCCAAGGATAACGTCAAGAGGGCTCCTGTTGCTATCGTCAGGAATATCAACGGCATCAAGCCCCATCTCAGAAGCTTGTCGTCCCGCTTCTCGCTGGCCTTTCTATGGTAATATGCCGCAATAAGGTTGCCTCCTTCAGCCCCTTGCTTGAAATGGTATAGCGCGCGCTTGATATCTTTCTTCCCCGTCTTTCCATAATAATAGATGCAACCCAGGGAAAGGTGCGCATCGGGTACGTCCCGATTGCTGGCTCCGGCCTGGGCCAGAAACATGTGAAGGTAATGCTCAGCTGCTTCGTAATCTTGCGGCAGGCCATTTTTGCCCACATAATACCCGAAAGCCAGGAAACTTGACGCTTTGACACTCCCGGACTCCGCCACCTCTTTCATCTTGATAACTCCATTACGGATGTCTCCGTCGGAGATCAGTGACTTCGCGTCGTTGTATAGTGATAGCGAACTCATATTCGACAACCGGCCTATCCGCGTTTGAACCAGGTGAAACCATCTCTTGACAAATAGGTTTTACCTGCAGAAGTGATGGCAAGCACCTCTGACCCCAGGCTCCGGATATCAACGAAGTCCTTCTCATGGGCTAGCTTGCGCCAGAAGAAGCCATTGTCTTCCGAGCAATAAACGCCCTCGCTGGAACACAAGAGCAATTTCCCCTTGTGTTCCGTCATGGCCCGGACATTGCCCATACCGCTGCAATCCCTTAGTTTGAACCATGTCATGCCACGGCTCTTCGAGACTTCAATGGCGTTTTTGGCAGGATTATATCGGATCAGCTCAGACCCGGAAGCAACAACTAGGGACATATAAGTTTAAATCAACACACAATCCAACGCTCCTATGAAGGGCGTACAACAGTTAAAATTGACTCTCGTATCACTTTCGATACAAGAATAAAGAACTCTATTGCAGGTGATTACCAATCAAAAATATTAGCAAGAATTGGCAAACCTATCATAAGAAATACAATCAAGACAACGATTACTATCACTCCTATTTTGGTATTTCTTTCAGATCCTTTCTTCTTCTTCTCCTTAGCATAATGTTCTTTATAAAAATGCTGAAAAGCTGGATCATCTGCAAAATTGGATTTTGCCATCATAATACAATTATTGAAAAGGGTCCAATACGAATGACTGTTATCATAAGTACCTGAATCTGACAACGTATCCTCATCTTTCATCGGATCTGATTTAGGAGACGAAAAAGCCATTAAGGCCAATAAATCTTCTTTCGTGTTAGGTATGACAAAAGTACTGATAAGAGTACTTTTTTTTGCAAGAGCATCTCTTTTTATAGCGGTAACTCCTCTTCTGGTTGGAAGGGCATCAATTTTAGCCTGTGCCTGCTCTTCAATTGATTTCAGCTCTTCTTGTAATTTCTTGGCATTGGAATTAGCGTCTCTTACTCTAAGTTCAAATCCACATGTGGGGCAAACTGCTGCTCCAGCAGGGATGATCCCGCCACAGTTTGGACATTGCTCCCCTTTCGCCTTTGTCCTTGTATTTTCCTTTTTAAGTTGACCTAGTTCCCCTTCAATGGCAAGTTCTACCATATCCTCATCTTCCCCCAAGGCTTTTGCTTTCTTGATGATAAGTGCCTTTTCTGTTTCCGTGATTACACCGTCTTCCGCGGCCATCCGGATCATTTCCTTTATTTTTTCATTCATCGCTTTATTAAACTATAATCTTTGACAATATATTGATTCTTGAAGAATTCGTTTTGTTTTTATACGTGACCATAATATCTTGACCAAGCGAACACTTCGTCTTGACATCAATACCTCCAAAAGGCTTATTCCACGACTTTCCGAAAACGGCCATGGTGCCACATAGGTCACCATAATTGATTATTATCGCCTTTTTACGCTTACCGCCGTTTTTTGTATTATTATACGTTGTCAATGGCTGCGTGCCAGATGTCAGGTTCAGCATCCTTATATACCTATCAGGAATGGAGAACAGAATAATATCCGGAGCCAACTCTTTTATCAACTTCTCCCACGCGGGAATACCAGAGGACGTTAAGGTTTTTTGGTCTATAGCGCTCAGTTTGCTCCATGATGGATCCGTTGCCCAAGGTGTACAGAAATCTGTGTGAATGGCGACATTCTCATGCACGTTATTATAATAACTGGCATTCATGCCAATGAGAATGGATTCAAACGCATTGAACCATGCAGTATAGGGGTTAATCTTGAAGTATTCATTCAACGAAATGGCCAGTGTTGAATCCTTCTTCGGGTTATAATTTGGGAAACGGTAACATGTTGATTCCGAAGATGTTTTATGATCCTTGAATTCCGTATTTGAAGGATTCAAACCAACAGTTACGATCTTGACTGCAGATTGTGAATAGGCCTGTCTGTCTCCAAACCAATGGATTGGGATTAAAGGAATAATTCTCATAACATGCTTGTGCATTATTACATCTTTGGAACTGGAGGAACTGCGGGTGCGGAAGGCGCTCCAAACAGCGGAGAAAGCTCCGCGACAGTTCCTGCAAACTCCCAGTTCGCCATGCCCTGTTTCCAGACATAGGTCTGCTGGGTCAGCTGCCCTTGCTGGACCAGTTGCTGGAGTTGGGCCCATCCGTAAGGGCCCGCCTGGGAGCCATTGACCGCTATCATGTACTGAACCTGCAGGATAGTGCCGGGGACAGGGGGCATCCCGGGCATTGGTGGTGCCATGCCCGGCATCTGAGGCGCAGTGGGTTGATTCTGCCCGAAAATGCTTCCCGTCTTGGCGACATCGGCATTCAGGTTCGCCTGATGCGCACCGAGGAAATTGCTCTCGGTCTGAAGGCGTGCAGCCCGTTGCATCTCCTCCCGCTGGATACGCATGGTCTCCCGCTGGTTTTCAAGCTGCATACGCTGCATTTCGGCCTGCATACCAATGCTTGAGATATTGACCTTCTGATGTGCCAACAGATTCTCCCGTTCAATATCAGCGGTTACGGATTTCAATTCACGGTAGCCTCTGCTATCCTTGTCCACTATAATCTGCGTAATGTCCAAGGATCGGACATTTATGCCGAAAAGCTGCTCAATCTTAGGGGTAACAAGCTGCTGCACAAGCTCGCTGATTTCCAGGATCTTCCTTTCTATCTGGAGAACCTGGATATTGTTGTCCGCAGGTGCATTGGTCACGACGCTTTTGATGTATTTGACCAGCTGACCTTTCAGTTTGTCGGCAAAGACGCCATCGTTTACATTCTGTGTCTTGTTGATGCTGTTGAACCGGTTGATGTCTTCGACAGAATAAACCAGCGTACCATGTACGGCGACAGGCACGGCGAAATTCTCGAAACGCGGGTCGAATACGTCAAAGTATGGTACGGCAAATTTGATCTGGCTGCCCTTGGCGAGATTGGCAAGATCCGACTGCTGGCCGCGGAGAGTGTTCTCCTTGGTCCTTTTAGCGACTTCCTGCTGCTGTACTCTCGCTTCTTCTTTCAGTTTCTTCTCGCGCTCAGCGACCTCTTTCTTTGAATGAAATCCGAATATGCTCATAGCTATTCCAGTTTATCCGTTGTTATTATCGTTTTGGGGAGGAATCGGCGGGACCGGCGGCATCTGGGGAGCGTACATATTCCCGCACGGATTCATTTTTGCCATCTGGTTCAGCTGGTCCAGGAAAGGATTGGAGGGCGGTACCTGCGGTTGGGGCTGCTGGGGAACAGGAGGTGCAATAGCAGCCTTGAGTTCGTTCACCATCACCAGGTAGTTCTTGTCCGATTCGGGGAAATCCACGACCTTCTCAATCTTGATATTGGGATTGTCCTGAGAGAAAAACTCCAGAAGATGCTGCCCGACGGGGAGCTGAGTCTTGGCCATGACTCCGGCTTTCAAGGGAAGGTCCACGAATTCGCCGTCACATTGCATGAATGCGTCCGCATCCACACGGATCGTTATGTTGGCAACACCTGAGGCAGGTGCTGGCTTCTGAGGCTCCTGCTTCTTCGGGGCCGCATTTTCGAGGAAGGAAAAATCAATAGGCATATTCTAACGTATTTTCTGGGCCTGAATCTGCCGCTGAAGGGCAATGATATTCTTGATGTAGTGAGCCTCGTTCTCCATTTTGATCGTAATCTCATTGATCGACTTGACGATGTTCTGGTTGAAATCGTTCTCGAAATTCTTGAACTGATCGTCCTGCCAGACACTTCCGATGCTCTTGGTCTGCTGCTGGAGCCTCTTGAAAATCTCACGCATCTGCTGCTGCACCTTCTCCAGGGTTTTGCCATACTGTTCCACTTGGGTAACGTTACCCATGATACTGTTGTCTGCCATATCGCTATAAAGTTTCTTTAGTTGTTGTCAAAAATGGTTGCATCAGGAATCTGGAAGGGTGTGAAAAGAATGGGATCATCCCCGTCCGGGTAGTAGTAGGCGCGCATATTCTCCGTGTCGTCGCTTAACGATTCGACATCAATATCCTGACTGAATCTCAGGGGGATGAGATTCTTGTTGTCTGACTTGAGGATGACCTTGTGGCGGAACTTATTGGTGGCATCAACGTTCTCAGAATCATAATCGTCTCCGGTAAAGATGTCGCTGGGCTTGTCTACCTGCCAGAGAATATGGACATTATTCAAAGGTCCTTCGTCAAGCAGGAACATCAGGGCCTGGGGGAAGGTCATGTCCGTTGGGCCGGAATCCGACAACTCCGTCATCAGGTCTGAGCTGAAACCAAGGATGCCATCTTCTTCTGCAGAAGGACCGTCAGAAGCGGCAAGCCGCATGGCTTTTCTCATCTCGATGAACCTTTCTCCTCCGATGACAGCCAATACCGTGGGAGTTGCATAGCCTCCCTTTACGTCACCTACCAGTTCTTGGAACACCTGGCTGCTCCTTTGTCGTTCAATGAGCCGGCATAGCCCTCTCTCCTCTAGGTCGGCGAGCAGTTCTTTGTATTGCCCGGATGATTTCGGCAGGCAGTCAATTACCAGGAAGCGGTATCCCAGATCATGCTTCCTGCTTGAACTGATCAATGAAATCAGCGCATTCATCACTACGCCTGTCGTCTGCTCTTCCTTGTTGCAGCCCCAGAAGAGGATATTCTCATAAAAGTCCTGCTTTATGGAAATAGCTGTCGTGCCGGCATTGATGCCGATATTCTGCCCGACCAAAGCAGACATCTCATCCGGTTCCGTGGCATCCAGAAGATCCAGGTAATCATCGAGGTAGAATTTGGAAGAACCGCAGAAATAATGTCCGCCGTTGCCCGGGAGATCCCCGGCTTTTTCCTGTGCAGTCACCAGGGCGGATTCCAGTTCCTCGTCCGTTGCGTAGAATGTCTGCACCTGGCTTTCCAATCCAAGTTTATGATAATAGCAACCGATACCGGTCATCTGCCGGCTCGTCAGATCGCTGCTGTCCGGGACAAGCTTCTCTGAATCACTCGGCGCGCTCATCAGCAAGAAGCATTCGGTCAAGTTCTTGAGGATTTCCCCGGATATGTCGGTCTCTCCAAGCTGCTGGGTGGCCAGAAGCATGTGGATTCCCATGCTGCGGCCTTGAGTTGCGATGGTATTCAGGATCTCCGTTATTTCCCTGAAGATTGCCCGTGAAGAATTTCCTGCAGGTTCTTTGAACATAACCTGGCATTCATCGGCCACGAAAAGGATCTGCGGTAACCTCTCATCATGATGCTTACGGTTGAAAACATCGATATTGGAACAATTGTTTTCCCTCGCGAAGAGTTTTCGGCGCCTGTTATTCTCTTCCTTCAACTCCCGGAGGACCTCAAGGGTCATTTGCGGATCGCTGTTGTCCACAAGAACCGCCTTGGTGTGCTTCAGCCCACGATACCGGTTGAATTCCACACCCTTGAAGTCCATCAGATACAGCATCAGGTCTTCCGGTGAGTATTTAAGGACGGCGCTCGTGATGATATTGTTGAGAAGCACGGATTTACCGGAACCGGACTGGCCAAGGATAAATCCATGGATATAGTCTCCCGAGTTAAGTTTGAAAGTCACTGGGTGCTTGTCGTGAACATCCCTGCCGACCGTGACGCAGATTTCGCTCATGACAGGCTCGTAAGGAGTTGCCTCCAAACTCTTGAAATCCTGTTTAAGGACGGTGGGAGCCATCTTCTTCTTTGCAGTCTCCACATTGATGTCGATATGCTGCAGGTACTGCTCTATTTCACCCTGGTTGACCGGATGGCTGTCAATCGTGTAATCGAACCGGTTGAAAACTTCGTCATGCCCGCTGTTCTGGAACCGGAACGCTCCGCCATCGGGTATCAGAAGTTCCATCATGGAAAGCATTTGCTTATGGTCAAAGGCAGTTCCCGACGCAGAAATATCTTCAAAATCGGCCCGCATATCCCAACTCATGATGACATAGATGCCGGCCCGTTTGCCTGCTTCAATGATCTGCTTCAGACGGTTCGCTACGTCCACCTTCAGATGACGCGGAAAATCCGTCATGATGATAAAGCGGTATTTCAGCCGCGCATCGTTCCGGAGTGACTCATTCAACTCGACCAGGTCTTTCTTTCCGGCGAGCCGAATCGTGGACATTCTCTCTACGATGGACGCGTAAATATCATCCAGATAGGTTTTGAAAACTTCCGCGCTACTGTCGAAGAATACTTTTTCCTGACGGGAATCAAACAGGAATCTATTGATTCTCAAATGTGCATTGAACCAGTCTCCGGGATTTCCTCCATTGAAGAGCAACAGGTCGCACAATTGAGACGGAACCGTAAGGGCAAGGCGCCAGACGAGCCTTTCGATGCAGCATCCGGCCAAACTCCTGGTTTCTTCGTCATTATATAGAAAGCACAACGCCGGCGTTTCCCGTAAATCAACCAGGGCAGGCACCTCGACTGACCCGCCGGACAGATTACCGATATACAATCCTTCCGAAGGGAAGTGCTGTTCGGCATCGGATCCCGGCATCAGATCGACGCCATTGGCAGAGGTCTGCAGGTTTGTGTCATAATAATTGGACATGTTCTACCATTTGTCTTTTGCGAAAACGGGACGCAATCAGTATTACGTGTTACCGATAAAACAGTCCGAAACTATTACCAGACACGCATGTTTCCTCTTACAAATTAAGCAAAAAATGCCTGATTTGCCCTGGTCCTTTTTGGTCCTTATTGCAGGTCCCGAACCAGGCGCACCGACAGACCGTCGCCGCGGTGGCCGCTGCTGTCGAAAAGCAGCGTGTATTCGTTGACACAGAAATGGTAAGCGTCGGAGGTGGCAGCCGTGGAGGTATAATAGCAGCCGATATGGCCGAAGATGCCACTGATGGTGCGGGCACCGGCTTCGGGGAGGAAAACGACGCCAGCCGGCTCGAGGCGTTGTGTCCAGTCCGGCAGGGAGATTACGTTGGTCCCGAATCCGACCGAGCCGTCGTTGGCAGCATTCAAGGGAAATACAGAGACTTGCCAGTTGTCTGGAAGCAAGAGCAAGCCGTTCACGCCCGCCACCTGCGCTTTGGCAAAGCGCACCCCGGAAGCCGTGCTGCGACTGTAGAAGAGATACAACCATTCCGACAGTGAAGGGGTGCGCCAAAGACCTTCTTCAGCACCGCCACCCTCGATGCGATTGTATCCCCAGTCTGCCCGCCCATCCCCACTGTAGAGGTCGCAATCGGCATTTCCATACACGTAGTGAAGCGCATCGCTCTGCGTGTTGTCGTTGCCGCTCCAGGGCTGCCAGTTCGCGGCACCGTGGTCATAGCCGCTGGTGCCCCAGCCGAAGAGGTCGATCCAGCCATCCCAGGTGGAGGACATCTCTTGGTTGCCCTTCCCGACGAAGTCATACTGCTGCCCGGCGAAACGCCAGGTGCCGGTCGAGGCCCGATATTGGAGGTTTCCCGATGAGAAATATACCTGAGTGCCTGCTCCCGTAGAAAACAGCCCCCTGACCGCCCCTTCGGGGAAAACCCACGAGCCTTCATCCGTGGTGAATGCCACCTCGTTTCCGTAGGTCGTCCCGGCATCGTTCTCAATGTATCCACGCACGTAATATGTCGTGTTCGGGAAAAGTTCCTGCATGCTGATTGCCTCGCCCGCCAGACCGTCAGCCTCCTTGTGCGGCCCCTCCGTCGTAGGGTTGTGGCAGGAACTCCAGCAGATACCCGCCCGGAAAGCACCGGAGGCCGTCGCGCCCGGGAGATCTACGCCCCCGATTGCACTTGTGGCAGTGATGTCTGAGACGGGGCGTGTCGTGACCGTGGGAGCGATTGCCCACTTCAGGGCCATATAATCTCCCGGGCTGATGCTTTCCTTGCGGTAACGCTCCTCAAAGGAAGGATTCTTCCGGTCGATGAGGTTCATCGCCTGGAGCACCTGCGCGTCCTGTTCATGGTTGAATTTCGAGATGAAGCGCAACTGTTCGGGACTGCCAGGAGCATATAGCATACTCATCTCCGTACGCCTGTCGCTCAGGAAACGATTCAGGTTCGCAAGCCGCGCCTGAAGGATTTCCTGGTACGTTGCGCCCTCTTCCGCCTCGTCCACCAGGTCATGGATTCGGGAATCAATGAGCCAAAACGCTTTCTGCAGATATGCCTCCTGGTCGGGCATGAGTTTCTCTGCCGGGAAATCGTTATCCCGCAGATTCCGCTGGCGGGCCAGCGGCAGCAGGGCCAGGGCCAACAGCACGAGCAGGCCCGCCTGCGGAGCCGCCCGCCTAAGGCGGTCGCTGCGCTCCAGGGCCTCGCATACCTGCTCCATGGTCGCGTAGCGACGGGCGGGATCGGGGTGCGTACACCGGCGGACGATCCGGCGGTAGCGGTGCGGAAAGAGGCTGCGCAGCAGCAAGCCATAGGAATAGATGTCGGAGCGGCAATCGACTTGCCGGCCCGCAAGCTGCTCCGGGGCCATGTAGTCCCGCGTGCCGGCGGACTGCTTCAGGATCGCATAGTCGTCCGCGTCGGACAGGCCGAAGTCGATGACCTTGACGTTGCTGCCGTTGCGCGTGACCAGGATGTTGCCGGGCTTGAGGTCGCGGTGCAGGATCTGTTTGCTGTGGATGTATGCCAGGGCGTCGGCGAGTTGGTCGGCGACCTTGCGCCGCGCCGCCGCGGTAGGCTCTCCGGCGAGGAACTCGTCCAGCCGGACGCCGTCCACGTACTCCATCACGATGCAGGGGCCCCACGATTCGCTGACCTCCTTGGCGTATGCCTTGACGATGCCGGGGTGGTCGAGCTGGACCATCAGCGCGAATTCTTTCTTGAGCAATTCGAGATACACCGGCTGGTCGCGGTACGCGCGCTTCAGTCCTTTCAGGATGAACCAGCGGCCTTGGCGGCGGACCTTCACCAAGCAGTTGAAACCGGCGCAAGGCAGTTCCTCAGAGATATCGCGGATATCGTTTTCCGAGAGGAACTGCCCGTCTATCGGGCCTGATGTACTGAAGTCGTTCAAGGGGTCGGATGATTGCATGACAAATATACGGCTTTTCCGCGAACATTCCCGAAAAGGACCGGAATGGACCAGATTATTTGGAGAAAAAGATGCACCTTTGCAGACGGAAACGAAACAGCCCCGAAGATGAAGAAGACCAGTCCCGAGATCCACGAACTCAAGCATCAAATAGAGACACGGATGAACCGCCGGATGAAAACCCCCAGCGATTTCATCTTCCTCAGCGGCGTGATCTGGGAGCGCACCCACGAGACCATGAGCCCCACGACCCTCAAGCGGCTCTGGGGCTATATCGACGGCGCCGACGAGACGCGCAGCAGCACCCTGGACATCCTGTCCCGCACGCTCGGCTTCCGGGACTGGGAAGATTTCCTGGACAGCATCCGGCTGGACAACGGGTCCACACCCGTGCTCTCGCCGCACATCAGCATCGACGACCTCGTCCCGGGAGACCGCGTGGCCGTGTCCTGGAAGCCGGACCGCCGCTGCGTCTTCCGCTATCTGGGAGACGGCGGATTCATCGTCGAGCGGGCGGAGAATTCCAAGCTCAAGGCGGGCGATACCTTCAGCGCCAGCCTCTTCATCCTGAACGAGCCGCTCTACCTGAGCCGGCTCGTCCAGGGCAGCAAGCCGCCCGTATCCTTCGTCGTCGGCAACAAGGACGGACTCTGCGAGATCGAGCGGAATCCGGGGCAGTCCGAGCTTTCCCAGGTGGATACGGAGCGTGCATAAGGGTCCAAACTTTGGGACGATATGAGCAAAAATGGCTTAAAACGCGCATATGGGTCCAGCGTTTGGGACGATATGCACGCTGGCAGGGGGTCTCTCCTGCAAAATAGTTTGCATTTAAGAAATTAATTGATACCTTTGCGGAGCATGAAGATGAACACCGCATACCACCATCACCACCGAGTCCAGTAGATCCGGTAGGTCGGTGCGTACGTGCGTGACGCGATAGAGAGGCTTGCCGGAGGGTCCGGCAAGCCTTTTTCAGTTAGTAGTAAAGGATATATGTTAAGATTAGCCATCCAATCCAAGGGCCGCCTCAACGAAGAGAGCACCGCCCTGCTGCGCGAGATCGGGATCGACATCGACGACTCGCGCCGGAAGTTCCTCTCCCAGGCGCCGAACTTCCCGCTTGAACTCCTCTATATGCGCGACGACGACATCCCGCAGGTCGTCGCGAGCGGCACCGCTGCCCTGGGCATCGTCGGCCTCAACGAGGTCGAGGAGCGCGGCTTCGACGTGCAGGTGGTCGCCAAGCTCGGCTTCGGCGGCTGCCGGATCTCGCTGGCCGTGCCCAAGGGCGCCGATTACGACGGCCCGCAGTGGTTCGCCGGCAAGCGCATCGCCACCTCCTACCCGCGGATCCTGAAAAGATGGCTGGATGAGCAGGGCATCGAGGCTCGGATCGAGATAATCACCGGTTCGGTGGAGATCGCCCCGGCGGCCGACATCGCCGACGCCATCTTCGATATCGTCTCCTCGGGCGGCACGCTGGTCTCCAACGGCCTGCGCGAGGTGGAGAAGGTCTTCTTCTCCGAGGCCGTGCTCATCTCCAACGGCCAGCTGGATGCAGACCAGCAGCAGGTCCTGGACGAGATGCTCTTCCGCATCGGCTCCGCCCAGGTCAGCCGCCACAAGAAATACATCCTGATGAACCTCCCGCAGGCCGCCGTCGAAGAGGCGACGCGCATCCTGCCCGCCATGCGCAGCCCGACCATCATGCCGCTGGCCGCCGAAGGCTGGTGCTCCATGCACTCCGTCGTGGAGGAGGCGGACCTCTGGGACAAGATCCGCCAGCTCAAGGCCATCGGCGCCGAGGGCATCCTGGTCCTGAACATCGACAAAATCATCCCGTAAGCCATGCTGGAAACATTCCTCAACCCGCCCCGCGAACAGTGGGGAGCACTCTCCCGCCGGCCTTCCGACGAGAACCCGGTGGTCCGCGCCCGCGTGGAGGCCATCCTGCAGCGCGTGCGCGAGCAGGGGGACGACGCCCTGCGGGCCCTCGCCCTGGAGATCGAAGGCCGCCCGCTGGAGGCGCTGGAAGTCACGGCCGCCGAGAAGGCAGAGGCGGCTGCGCGCGTCAGCGACGCGCTGCGCCGCGCCCTCGCCGCGGCCAAGGACAACATCCGCGCCTTCCACGAAGCCCAGCGCCCCCGCGAAATCCGAGTGGAGACCGCCCCAGGCGTTGTATGCATCCAGCGGCCCGTCCCCATCGGCAAGGTGGGCCTGTACATCCCCGGCGGCACCGCTCCCCTCTTCTCCACCGTGCTGATGCTGGCCGTGCCGGCCGCTATCGCCGGTTGCCCCGAGGTGGTGCTCTGCACCCCCGCCGGCCCCGACGGCAAGGTCAACCCCGAAGTGCTCTACGCCGCCACCTGCTGCGGGGTGAAGCGCATCTTCAAGGTGGGCGGCGCCCAGGCCGTCGCCGCGATGGCCTACGGTACGCAGAGCATCCCCAAGGTCGACAAGATCTTCGGCCCCGGCAACCAATACGTCACCACGGCCAAGCAGCTGCTCAGCGCCGGGACGGTGGCCATCGACATGCCTGCCGGACCGTCCGAGGTGATGGTCATCGCCGACAGCGGCAGCGATCCGGCCTTCGTCGCGGCCGACCTGCTCTCGCAGGCCGAGCACGGCCCGGACAGCCAGGTGATACTGGTCTGCTCCGACGAGGCCACGGCGGCGGCCGTTCAGGCCGAGGTCGTGCGACAGGCCGCCGCCCTGCCCCGCGCCGCCTTCGCGCAGCAGGCGCTGGACAAGAGCCGCTGCGTCGTCCTGCCGGACGAGGAGGACGTCATCGCCTTTGCCGACACCTATGCCCCGGAGCACCTGATCCTCTCCACCCGCGAGCCCTGGCGCATCGCCGACCGCGTCACGGCGGCGGGCAGCGTGTTCGTAGGCCCCTGGACGCCCGAGAGCGCTGGCGACTACGCCTCCGGGACCAACCATACCCTGCCCACCAGCGGCTGGGCCCGCTCCTTCAGCGGGGTCAACCTCGACAGTTTCTACCGCAAGATGACCCTGCAGGAGATCTCCCGCGAGGGGCTGCAAGGCCTCGCGGGCGCCATCGTCACCATGGCCGAAGCCGAGGGCCTGCAGGCCCACGCCAACGCCGTCAAAATCCGCTTGCAAGATGAATAGGCAGGACATCGAAGCGCTCGTGCGCCCCAACATCCGCGCCCTGTGCCCCTACAGCACCGCGCGCGACGAATACCAGGGCCCGCTGGGCATCTTCCTAGATGCCAACGAGAGTCCCTACCCCACCGGCTACAACCGCTATCCCGACCCGCACCAGAAGACCCTCAAGGCGCAGCTTTCCGCCATCAAGGAGCTGCCGGCGGAGAACATCTTCCTCGGCAACGGCAGCGACGAGGCCATCGACCTGTGCTTCCGCGTGTTCTGCACGCCGGGGCGCGACAACGCCGTGGCCATCGCCCCGAGCTACGGGATGTACGCCGTGGCCGCCGACATCAACGACGTGCAGATGCGCAGCGTGCCGCTCGGCGCGGACTTCGGCCTGCCGGCCGAAGCGCTGCTCGCGGCCTGCGATGCGCACACCCGGCTGCTCTTCCTGTGCAGCCCCAACAACCCGTCCGGCAACGCCTTCGACCCGGCGGAGCTCGAGGAGATCATCCGCCGCTTCCCCGGCATCGTGGTACTGGACGAGGCTTACGCCGATTTCAGCGCGAAAGGCAGCCTGCGCGCCAAGGTGCTTGAGTACCCCAACCTGATCGTCCTGCAGACCCTGTCCAAGGCTTACGGCCTGGCGGGCCTGCGGCTCGGCATGGCCTTCGCCGACGCCTACGTGATCCGGCTGATGTCGATGGTCAAGTATCCCTACAACATCAACCAGGCGGCCCTCGAGCTGGTGTCCCAGGCGCTGAAGCAGCCGGTCGAGGCGAAGGTCGCCGAGACCGTGGCGCAGCGCGGGCGCGTGGCCGCGGCGCTGCCCGCCTACGGCTTCGTGCGCCGCGTCTGGCCGAGCGACGCCAATTTCCTGCTCGTGCAGGTGGACGACGCCGACGCGCTCTACGCCCACCTGCTCGCCGACGGCATCATCGTGCGCAACCGCTCCCGCGTGCGCGGCTGCGCGGGCTGCCTGCGTATCACCATCGGACTCCCCTCCGAGAACGACAAACTCCTCCAATCTCTCGACCGATATGAAAAAGGCGATAT